>Ga0137385_10000639_pt1 | contig 28680 bp, 23 predicted proteins | sample SagtaG_FD_104921 | JGI IMG/M metagenome (GOLD analysis project Ga0137385, IMG submission 104921) | Vadose zone soil microbial communities from Sagehorn Ranch, Mendocino, California, USA - Sage2_R_80_16 metaG | ecosystem: Environmental > Terrestrial > Soil > Vadose zone | place: USA: California... | reverse complement strand
TCTGTGGGGTGGGAGACGAAGCCGAGCCCGCAGGCTGTGGCGGGTCCACCGTCAAGGGCGAGAATGAAGTATGGCCCGATTTTCGCCGCAACCCTTCGGGCCGGGGCCAATTTTCCCGATTTCTTCGTCGATCGTCGCTAGCAGACACCCGCTATCCACCCCACGGGCGATAGACCCGTCCGTGGGGACCCCGGTATGCGTCACTCCTCACTCCTTGAACCTCGGAAAAATTGGCTCCCGGCGCCACCGCCCCAGTAGTGTGAACAGGCCCTAATAACCGCGGCGAAGGTGACTCCCGCCGGGTGTCGATGCTTACTTGAGCATCAGCACTGAAACTGCCGAGAGGATTCCGCCAAACGCGAAGACCATTCCAAGATACCAATATGTGCGGCTGCGGGTGAGAAGGGTCACCGATGTGATCACCAGTCCGATTTCAAGCAAGGCTTCGGCCAGGTCGAACCGGTCGGCGCGCACTTCGGCGTACTCCACCTTCTTCTCGAGGCCCTCGGCTTTCTCCTGCTCTTCTTTAAGGTCATCGCTCCACTTGGACTGGTGATCGGAGTATGCCTTGGCAATTTTGTCGGCGGCGGCCTTGTCGGCAATGGTTACCACGCTGAGCAAATCGGCGGCCAAGAAAGTGTCGTTGGAGCGGATCTTCTTGGCCTGGTAGAAATTCCACTGGTCTGTGGCCTTGTTCTGGTTAAGGACCGCTTCTGTGTGGGTGCGGTGGCCCAACACGGTTGTTACGGCCACCAGCACCGCCAGCACGCTCATCGTAAAGGCGACGGGCCGCATCGACGATTCGTGCGCACCATGCTCGGCGTGTTCCTGCAATTCCTGCGCTTCGTTGGCTTCCATGGGGGCCTCCAGCTAGCTCATTCCAATGATGGCTGGACTATCTGCGCTTCCAGCGTACGCCATCTTTTGAATCTTCTATGACGATGCCTTTTTCCGCCAATTCATTGCGAATCTGGTCGGCGCGGACGAAGTTGCGCTGCTTTTTGGCCTTGGTGCGCTCTGCGACCAGCGCATCGATGGCGTCATCGCTCATAAATTGACGAGCCAGCAATTCGGGGGACACGTCCGCCTGTTTGCCGGCTCGTTCGGCCCATTCAAGGGCGCGTCGAGTCGGCTCGGCATCGCGATCCAAGATGACGTCGAATACTGCGTCAAAGCTGTCAAGCACCGAGAGCACTGCATCCCGGTCAGCGGTGAAAAACTGCTTCTGGTCTATGGCCGTATTCGATATGCGCAGCAGGTCGAAGATAGGAGCACGCGCTTCTGCAGTGTTGAGATCGTTTGCCAGTGCTGCCATGTACTCTGTCTGCGCCTTTTGCGCCGCAGCCTGAACCTGCGGATTCTCGCCGGGGGCGAAGGTGGCTTGCGCGATGCGCTGATTAAAGGTTCGCAGCCGCTCGATGGCGTTGGTTGCCTCGATAAGGCCGTCGAAGGTGAAGTTGAGCTGATGCCGGTACGGAACCGAAATAAGGGCGAGCCGGATGGCCGAAGCCTTGTAGCCCTTGAGCAGCAGGTCGCGCAGGGTAAAGAAATTGCCTTCGCTCTTCGACATCTTGCGCCCATCCACAAGCAGAAACCGCACGTGCATCCAGTGGCGCGCAAAAGGCTTGTGGGTCGCGCTTTCGCTCTGTGCGATTTCGTTTTCGTGGTGAGGGAACATGAGGTCTTCGCCGCCGGCATGCAGATCGAAGCTCTCACCGAGGTATTCCATTGCCATGGCCGAGCACTCGATGTGCCAACCGGGGCGTCCCCTGCCGATCGCCGTATCCCATGCTGTCTCGCCAGGTTTGGCAGCCTTCCAAAGGGCGAAGTCACGGGCAGAATCTTTCTCATACTCATCGACGTCGACGCGGGCGCCATCTTCTATACCGCTGAGATCTTTCTTGCTCAGCTTGCCGTATTCAGGAAAGGCTTTGAGGCGGAAATACCATGACCCGTCGTCGGTCTTGTACGCTGCGCCGGCCTCCGCCAGCTTCTGGATCAGTTGAACCATGCGGTCAATATGTTCGGTGGCGCGGGCAATCTGCTCCGGGCGCTCGACGCGCAGCGCTTCAAGGTCCTCAAAGAAGGCATCAACGAACTTTGGAGTGTACTCGTTTATGGGGATGCCGGCGGCTGCTGCGTTGCGAATGATCTTGTCGTCCACGTCGGTGATATTCATGACGTGGCGGATCTGAACGCCGGTCAGCTTGAGGAAGCGGCGGAGAACATCGATCTGCAAGAAAGTACGGAAGTTACCGATGTGGCCATAGTCGTAGACCGTGGGCCCGCAGGCGTACATGCGCAGCGCCGTGCCATCTGAAGGCACGAGCGGGTCAAGTTGTCCCGAGAGGGTATTGAAAAGGCGGAGGGTCATCGATCGTACGGCTTGCTCACTCTGATAATTGGCCTGTTTTCCGTCCTTTCCGATTGTAGCAGCGGAGATTTGGCGCCCCAGGCGAATCTAAACTCCGGAGTTGCCGAGAAATGGCGGCAAAGTGCATCGATGCAAAAGAAAGCCGCCAATCGAGGCGGCTTCAGACGAATAGCAATTCCAGTTATATGGAGCGCTTTACCGTGCGAAACCGCATGGCCTGAGCCCCGAGGCTATCGTTAATAAGCGCGGTAGCGGTTGCATGGTCAGCGCCTCCGGCGTGTTGATCGCGTAGGCCTTTGCGGCCGGGGCATCGAAGAACTCATGTGCCCAAGGCGAGCGACGGGTCGGCGGACAGGTCTGAAGCGGCAAATTCCCCCGCCAGAAATCGTGGCCAGGCGGCAGCGGCTATCATGGCGGCATTGTCTGTCGAGAGCGCGTGCGTGGGGAATGCGACGCTAACGCCGCGGCGAGCGGCTTCGGCGGTGAAACGGGTGCGAAGCTCGCGGTTGGCGGCCACTCCGCCGGTGATAAGGATGCGGGCGGCGCCGAGGGACTCCGCAGCAGCGAACGTCTTCTTCATGAGATCGCCTACGACGGCGTTCTGAAAGCTGGCGATCAGGTCAAGCGTGGGCTGCGGACAGAGAGCCAACGCTTCTTCTTTTGTCTTCGGAGGCCCAGGGAGAGCCAGCATTTGAGGCACGCGCGAAGTGGCCTCCTCGCGCAAGCCGTGCAGCTCGACATAGCGCAGGACAGCAGTCTTGATTCCCGAAAACGAGAAGAGGAAATGGGGATCGAGATTGGCGATTGGCGCCGTTTTGGCAGCTTTTGTACGAGGAGCTTTGCCGGCGAGGTGGAGCTTGGTCTTGATTTGAGAAAAGGCGAAGGGGACGGCGTGCGGGTTTCCGAAGCGGGAGAGGGAATCGATCCAAGGGCCGCCCGGGTAGCCGAGGCCGAGCAGCTTGGCGACCTTGTCGTAGGCCTCCCCAGCCGCATCGTCGAGGGTGCGGCCGATCAAGGTGTAGTTCCAGGTGCCGTCTGTCGGCCGCGCCAGATAGAGATGGGTATGACCGCCGGAGACGACCAGAGCCAATGCGGGCTCATCCTCCAATTTCGCAAAGCGATTGTTATCCTGAGCGCGGTGAAGGGACTGCTGTTCGAGGCCGCTGGTTGCCGATTGTTTTTGACGCTCTTCGAGAAGGACGGCATGGATGTGGCCTTCAAGGTGGTTGACCGCGATGAGGGGCAAGCCCTGGGCAAAGGCGAGGGCCTTGGCATAAGTGATGCCGACGAGGAGAGCTCCGGCGAGGCCGGGTCCGCTGGTGACCGCTACGGAGTCGATATCGGCGAATGTGACTTGGGCTTCAGCAAGGGCGGCGCGGACCACGGGAACGATGGCGCGGAGGTGTTCGCGACTGGCGAGTTCCGGGACCACTCCGCCATAGCGGGCGTGAGTGGCGATCTGAGATGCCACGACGGACGAGAGCGTGCGAGCGCCTCGCTCGACGATGGCGGCGGCGGTTTCGTCGCAGGAGCTTTCAATGCCGAGGATGAGGCCGCGGGAATGCATCTATCCAGTTTAGCGGCCTCGCTCTGTGCCGCCGGAAGCAGACGGGGTGAGAATAGAGCAGGATGCATTCGTTGACGCGCCAATTCGATGCGGCATTGCGAATTGTGGAAGCTCTGCGGACAGAGGGATACGAGGCGTATCTGGCCGGTGGATGTGTGCGCGACCTGCTGCTGGGCCGGGAGCCTGTGGACTACGACGTCGCAACTTCGGCCACTCCGGACGTGGTGTTGGGGCTTTTTCCGCGCACGTTTGCGGTGGGGGCGCACTTCGGCGTGGTGCTGGTCTCATCGGAGCAGGACGAACCGTTGGGAGGAGAAGATTCGCCTGGAGCGGACCCGCGGTTTGCGATAACTGAGGTGGCGACGTTCCGGTCGGACGGAGCGTATTCGGATGGGCGGCATCCGGATACGGTGCGGTATACAACCAACGCGGAGGAGGATGTGCGGCGGCGGGATTTCACGATGAACGGGCTGCTGCTGGATCCGATGAAATTGGTAGGCCAGGGGCTAAAGTCTTGTTCATCGACTCAACTTGAAGGTGGACTTCAAGGCCACATTTTCCAAGACGAGGCGGAGAGGATTCGGCAAGATTTGCGCGGTGCGGTGCTGGATTATGTCGGCGGGCTGGCGGATTTGGATGAGGGCATCGTTCGCGCCATCGGCGAGCCGCGACGACGGTTTGAGGAAGACCAGTTGCGGCTGCTGCGGGGGGTGAGGTTTGCGGCCAGGTTTGATTTCAACCTGGAGCCGGAAACTGCCGAGGCGATGCGAGCTCTGGCTGCGCGCATCCACGCCGTGAGCCGCGAGCGGGTGCGAGACGAGTTGACTAAGATGCTCACCGAGGGCCGGTCGCGCCGGGCCTTTGAGTTGCTGGATGAGACCGACCTGCTGGTGCAGGTGCTGCCCGAAGTTTCGAGGATGAAGGGTGTGGCACAGCCCCCGCAGTTTCATCCCGAAGGGGATGTGCTCACGCACACTTTAATGTTGCTGGAACAGCTTGAGCCGGGATGCGGCCTGACACTGGCCTGGGGCGCGCTGCTGCACGATGTGGGCAAGCCGCCGACGTTTCGCGTGGCTCCTGACCGGATTCGATTCGATGGGCACGTCGAGGTCGGCGTGGCCATGGGCGCAGAAATTTGCCGGCGGTTTCGCTTTTCAAACGAAGAGACGCGCCAGATTCTATCGCTTATCGAAAACCACATGCGGTTTGCCGATGCGCCGCGCATGAAGGATTCCACTCTGAAACGCTTCTTCCGGCTGGAGCATTTTGAGGAACACCTGGCGCTGCACCGAATGGACTGCATGGCCGCGCACGGCAACCTGGACATTTGGAACTTTGTGCGGGAGCGCTACGAGGCGATGCCGGAGGAGACGGTGCGGCCGAAGCCGCTGATCACGGGGCGGGAGCTCATTGCGGCAGGATATGCGCCCGGGCCACTGTTCAAAGAGATGCTTGCGGCGGTCGAAGACGCGCAACTGGAGGGCGCAATTTCCACGGAAGCGGAGGCGTTGGTCCTGGTGCGGGAGGGGTTTGGAGTGGCTTAATTCGGCCTCGATATACCGGCTTAGCGAACCCGCATCAAAGTGCGGTTCCACCGGGTCTGGGTGAAGAAATGCAGGACCACGTGGCCCATCCATGCCAGTCCGTTCATGGTTCCCTTCTTCTCCAGCCGGTCTTCAGGAGTTTCGAATGACCAGTAGTTGAAGAGCGGCCGGCCTATGATGTTTTCGCGCGGTACAAATCCCCAGAAGCGGGAATCGAGGCTGCCGTGGCGGTTATCGCCCATCATCAAGTATTTGCCTTGGGGAACAACCAGATCGCCATTCTCAAGGTGATTAGGAAGTTCCACTGTCCAAGTGGTGACGGCGCCATGCGTGTCTTCGGGAGTGGGTATGACTGACGGGAATTCATCCAGATAAGTGCGTTCGGCCGCCGAAGAGATTGGGGTATCGAGCCCTTCCTTTGGCCCGCTTTGTGCCACGCCATTGATGAACACAACCCCGTCGTGCAAGTGAATGCGATCGCCGGGAACTCCAATCAGCCGCTTCACCAGGATCAGATATTGCGGATTGCCGTCCGCGTCCGGTTCCGGCTCCGGAGCGGGCCGTATGAAGACGACAATGTCGCCACGTCGCGGCTCGCGGTAATGAACCAGCGGCATCCACCGGGCGGGGGGAGCGAGCGTGATCCGGTCCACCAGCAGATGGTCGCCTACGAGCAGGGTATTCTTCATCGATCCGGATGGGATCACAAAGTTCTGATTGAGGAAGGTCAGAATGAACAGGCCCACTACAAGTACCGAGCAGATGCCCGCAACCGCTTCAAAGGGCGTTTCCTTTACTTTAGGGCGCGCAGATCCTACATCATGAGTCGACCCCGAAGCGTCGCGAAGAACTTTGCTGGTCATGAATCACCCGGTTGTCATTGCAAGGCAGAAGTGCGAGACAAGTTCCACTATATCTGCGCCGCGCTCGGGCAGCGGAACGCCTGGCATCTCGAACCTGACGTCGGCGGCGGATGTGATGAGGCTCACTGCCAGAAGTAATGATCGATGCGATAAGTGAGTTGGGGTGTCTTGGCATTCAACCGCCTGGAAGCCCATTTCCTATCCCCGGAAAGTGAGCACAATATGAATTCTGCCGCCGCTAGCGACGCTCAAGTTGACTTCCAAGCCAGTTGGGCAGAGATGGAACTGCCCCCGCACGTGCACGAAGTGTTGAGCGCGGCGCCTCTGGTGCAGATGCCGGAGAACCGTCCGCAACTGCTTGACTGGGCGCTGGGTCGCCCCACCGGGGTTACCGACTGGCGCCTGGGCAATCGCGACGACCACGGCGTGCATGAGGCCGTGTTTAATGCGCCGGGCATCGGCCGGATTGTGGAGGCGGTGATCACGAAAGCGCGCAACGGGCTGGCAGTCAATTTTCCTGACCCGGCGATGAGGCGTCGCGATCCCGACGCCATGGTAATTGGCGACAAACTGCCGACCGACAAACCCACCTACGAGCAACGCTTTGGCGAAACCTTCGACAAGACACGGCAGCAGACGCTTGATTGGCTCAAGACTCAGGAACTGGTTGCCATGCCGTTCTATGCGGGAACTGACACGCTGGGCTACGGCTCGTTATTGATTGTGCCAAGGCAGGCAGCGTTTTTCGCCGCGGCGCTGGCCGACCTGCAGGGCATGATTCCGCGCTCGCAGGTGCCCGCTGATTTTAAGGTCACCGGTGGCGTACTGTTCGTGGCACCTCCCTTCAGGCATACGCACTTTGGCGGCAAGCAAGTAGTGGTGCACGACCGTAAGGCCACGCACCAGGAGGTGTTTGCCTACAACCTTTATCCGGGACCGAGCGCGAAGAAGGGCGTTTACTCGATGCTGCTGGACATTGGCGAACGGGAGGGCTGGGCCACCAACCATTGCGCCGCCGTTGCCGTTGTGACGCCGTATGAGAACCAGCTGATCCTGATGCATGAGGGTGCGTCGGGCGGCGGCAAGAGCGAGATGACAGAGCACATCCACCGTATGGAAGATGGGCGGCTTCTGCTGGGGAGGAATGTCATCACACAGGAAGAGCGCACCCTCAACCTGCCTGAAGCCTGTCACCTGCGGCCGATCGCGGACGACATGGCGTGCGCGCATCCCAGCTACCAGGGCAAGTCGGGACGGTTGACGGTCGCAGACGCTGAGAACGCGTGGTTCGTGCGCGTGGATCATATTCACAGCTATGGCACCGCGCCGAATTTGGAACGGCTTTGCATCGATCCGCCGGAGCCGTTGATCTTTTTGAATCACTACATCGTTCCCGGTGGCACGTGCCTGACGTGGGAGCACGTGGAAGACGCGCCCGGCAAGGTCTGCCCCAATCCGCGGGTCATATTGCCGCGCCGCATGATTGAAGACATCGCGGAAGGCCCGCGCGCGGTGGACGTGCGCAGTTTTGGCGTGCGCTGCCCGCCGACCCATCGCGACAGCCAGCTTTATGGCATCCTCGCCATGATGCATGTGCTCAGCCCTGCGCTGGCGTGGCTGTGGAGGCTGGTTGCGCCGAGGGGCCATGCGAATCCAAGCATCCAGGCGCAGAAGAGCAAGGAGATGCAGTCGGAAGGAGTGGGTTCCTATTGGGCTTTTGCTACCGGCCGCCGTGTCGACCAGGCAAACCTGCTGCTGAGACAGATCGTCGACACGCCGGAGACCCGTTACGTGCTTATTCCCAACCAGCACATTGGGGCGTGGAAGGTTGGATTCATGGCTGAGTGGATCGCGCGCGAATACCTGGCCCGCCGCGGCAGCGCCAAGTTCGGACGGGAGCAAGTGGGCGAGGCCATCTGCCCGTTGCTTGGCTACATTCCGCACCAGCTGCGCATAGAGGGTTCAATGATCCCGCGTGTTTTTCTTCAGGTTGAAGAACAACTGCAAGGCGGCTTCGATGTGTATCAGGAAGGTGCTCGACAGTGGCGCGAGTTTTTTGCGCACGAACTCAAGCAGTTTCTGGTCCCGGGGTTGGATCCCCTGGGAAAGACAATCATCGAAGCTTGCCTCGACGACGCCCACCAGGAGGACTATCGCCGTTTGATTCCGCATCCTATGTTCCGGGACGAGAGCCACTAACGCATTTTCGGAATAGGTGTAGACCAAAAACCACAATTTTGGTAGCCGCGACCATCAGGGAGCGGCGGCTTCCAATAAAGCGTGAAAGGCCACAGTAGTTCCGAAAATGCCGTAGGCCGGGCAAAATGCAAACGGTCGCTCTGTATAAGTTGAAGTATGGCGGTCGAATTCAACCTGGACCACAAGATCGTGGTGCACGCGCCGATCGAAGGATGCTTTCTACTGTCGACGAGCCTTGCAATCGTGGACGCGAACTCAGAATGCACCCCGTTCGGGGGCGTACATCAGGGCTCGTGATGGGCGGCGACACGGTGCGATGGGAAGGGTGGCAGCTCGGCTTGCCGCAGTTTCACGAGAGTCTCATCGAAGCATTTCTGACGAGCGATAAACTCAGGCAATAGATGTCCTGAAAGAGAGATCAGACATGCCTTGCGACCCAGAAGAATTGAAGCACATCCCTTTGTTCGAACTGCTCGACGATGAAGAACTCGCCGTTCTCGCCGCGCAGGTCGACCTGAAGCGCTTCGCCCCCCGGCAGCGCATCTTCAAGATCGGCGACCCGGCGAGACAGGCCTACGTGATGATGTCCGGCAGTGTCCGTGTGACGACTGTCGATGAAGATCAGCAAGAAGTCCTTATCGACGAACCAGAGCACGGTGGCTTCTTCGGATTCGCCTCGATGCTCGACCAGACGCCTCATCGGGCCAACGCCATGGCCATGGAAGAAACCGTCTGCCTCGAACTGGACAGGGAAGACATCGCCGTTCTGTTGCAGCGCAAGCCCATGGCCGGGCTGGACATGCTCACGGTGCTGGGACGCCAGTTCCACGCCTCGCAGAGGCTCATTCAACTGCGCGCCAGCCGCAACGCCAATCAACTCATTGAAGAGAAAGCGACTTTTGGCGAACGCATCGCCGACGCTGTCGCACGCTTCGGCGGCTCGTGGAACTTCATCATCTCTTTTGGCCTCGTGCTGGTTGCGTACTCGGGTTTGAATATATTCCTGAAAGGCCGCGCATGGGATCCTTATCCCTTCATCCTGCTCAACCTGTTTTTATCCATGCTGGCCTCGATCCAGGCGCCAGTCATCATGATGAGCCAGAACAGGCAGGATACCAAAGACCGTCTTCGCGGCGAATTGGACTTCGATGTCAACCGCCGAGCCGAAGCCGAGATCCAGGCGCTTTCGCACAAGCTTAACCTTCTTGCCGACCAGGTCGAAGACGTTGAGGATCTGGTCCGCGGGATTGCAACCTCGCCTCAGGCCTGACACCCTCGAACCACAATCTGCCACATGTATGTGGCACTCTCTGGCGCGGGTTCCACTGTCTCGGATGCACGCCCGTGTACGCAGGCAGACCGGACCTGCGACTCACTGGGGAAGCACTTCGATGCCGGTCACGGTTGCGTATCCCTCGACGGGGACGAAGCTCAGGAAGAGCTTGCCCTGGGCGTTGGGTTCGAGGCCGGTGGCTCTGCGGATGACGATGTCGGCCTGGTGCGCCTCTTTGGCAAGATCGAAGTTCTGAAGGAGCACCTTGCCGTTGCAAAACACATTGAAGATGTGGGCGATCGCCGTCTTGCCATCCTGGACGGGCGCAGGCCAGTCTCCCCGACGCGCCGCAAAATGAAGCGCCAACGAATATCGGCCCGGCGAGACAGGGATGGCATAGGAAAAGTTGCCCCACCGCTCGGCCTCGTAGAGTTCAGGATCGTCGGTTCCGGTGACCGGGGTGGTGTAGGAGGCAAGCTGGCCCCCTTCGAAGTAGCTGTCGGGGCTCCACCAATGACTGTCGTTGGAGTAGTAGGGTGCCTGCCGGGTCAAGAACCGAACCGGCCGCATGTGTCCGCGAATGCCGGGCAGGATCTCGATCGCAGAAAGAACTGCCTGCCTGCCGTTTTCAGCCGAGAACTCCAGGTGCAGCAGGCCGTCGGAGGCCGGTGTTACGTCGGGAAAGACCTTCACGTCCGCAGTCCGGCTGGCTCCAGCATCGGCAACGACATCGAAGTGCAGCAGTAGCGGCTTGCCGTTGATGCGAACGGCAAAGATGCGGCTTCCTTCGCCACCCGTTCCGGTGGATTCCGGCCCATAGACCGTCTCTGCGAAATGGAGGCGCAGCTCGTAAACTCCCTTGACTAGAGGAACGTCGTAGCGAAACTCTCCTTGGCGGCTGGTGCGGTAGAAATCGGGGTCCTGGGTGCGCCAGATGTGCTGCACCGAGCTCTTGACCGCTGTGCCGCCCGAGAACCAGGTGTCGGCGCTCCACAGCTTGCCCGCGTGGTCGACAAAGCTGCGCCCGGCCCCGGCGAGTATGCGAACCTCTTCGCCTACCGGGGGGCCTACAGGCGGGTTGTTCAGGGGGCTTGTCTTCTGTGAGGCGAGCGGTTGCGGCGCCGGATTGTGCTGGCGGAGGAAGAGGCGCACGGACCCAGCGGCTAGCAGCAGAAGAACCAGCGAGCCGGCGAGCCAACCGAGGTTGCGACGAGACAGCCATCGATTCCATTGGCGCCGATCTGCAATTGGAGGTGGCGGTGGAACGGGTAACTCGATGATTGGCGGCGCCGGTGGTGCGACGGAGACGAACTCGGGCACGTACTGGCCCAGCGGAATGGAGATGTGGAGCGGATGGGATGCGCCTTCTGCCGCGTAGTACTCGGCCAGGCGCTTGCGAAGCCGATTGGCTTCCACACGGACAATGGAGTCGGAATCCTGATCGAACGACGATCCGCGATGGAAGACCTCCATCCCGATGGAGTACTCCTTGATCTCGCAGGCTTTTCCGGCAAACAGGGTTTCACAAAGATAAGACAGGAGATGAGCCAGGGTGGGTGCCCGGGTGAAGGCTTTCGACTGGAGCACGGCCTCTAGTTCCGAGCGCTGGGCTTCGAGTTCGACCCATTCCTGATTGGCTAGAATCATGGCTTTATTCTTCGACCGATTGTAATGCTAGCGCTATTCATTTGTTGCGTGGCGGTTTAACCGTGTAGTTATCAGGTCAAATCCCTGATGTAACGGCGGCTTAACCCCTCTGTTACTTAATACGAAGCCGCGCCCCGCTCAGTTCACCCCTTTTGATAACTCACTTGAATACCATGGCTTGCCGCCGATGGCGAAGGTATGTAACGGCTCCTGGACGATCAGTAGCAGGTATAGCGTTGTGGACTGACGCAGCGAGGCCTCTACTTGGGATCGAGGTTGAGAGCAGATCGCCCAAGGCGGCAATAGGAATCGCCTTCAAGGAACTGCCCATCAGGAAGGAGCAAAGATGCGAAGACTTGTATTGGTGCTCATGGCTGTGAGCCTGGCGGCGGGCACGGCAGTTGCAGAGGGTGGAGGCGTGGCGGATGTGCAGAAGGCCGACGCTCTCGAAGTGGCAAAGACGGCTGAAATGAAGGGTGACCTGGCTCGCATTCATGACAAGTATGCCGAGGCGGTGGGCTACTACCAGACGGCGATACGCGCCGTGGGCCAGGACAGCAAGCTCTACAACAAGCTCGGTGTCGCCGAGTTGAAACTGGGGGAACGCGGCACCGCACGCAGGCATTTTGCGCAGGCCGTGAAGTACGATCCCCGCAACGTGGCCGCGCTGAATAACCAGGGGGCGGTGGCACTTATGGACCGCAAGTACAATCCCGCGGTCAAGTATCTGAAGAAGGCGCTGGCGCTGGAGGAGACGAATGCTTCAGCGCACCTGAATATGGCGGAGGCCTGGGTGGGGCTCGGCGAGATGGATCGCGCCATGACTGAATATGCGCGTGCCCTCGAACTGGATGCCGACATATTGAGCAGCAGCCCCGAAGGTGTGATTGCCCACGTGAGCACCCCGGAACAGCGCGCCCGTGTCGCTTTCACCATTGCACGAGCCTATGCCAAAAAGGGAAACATCGAAGGAGCGCTGGTGTACCTGGAGCGCGCCAAGGAAAACCGCTACCAGGAACTGTCGCGAGTTTACAAGGATGAGGCTTTCGCCGCCTTGTGGGAAGATCCCCGTCTCGCGAAGATCATCAAGCGTTAGATTGGGCTGATCTCGCTTCAGCCCTGCGCCTCGCTTTCATCGCGAGGCGCATTTTTTTTGTGTTGAATGTGGATGAATCTGTTGAAGCAGCTTTCCGAATGAGAACGGCACAGCAACGGAAAATTCGAAACTCTTGGAATTTTCGATAAGCAATTCAGTGGATAACCGAAATATTTCAGAGGGGTGGGGGGCCCTCATAAGCGCTAAGGTACGGAGAGAACTACGTCCGGTTAGACCGTAATTCGCCGGGAACTCAGAAGATTGGGATTCTCCGATTTCTCCCCAGAGCGCTCGCTGAGGGACTTGGCGATAATGAGTAAACCGAGCAGCCGGATCGGTGGTCACAAGAACCCGCGGTGCCAATTTTCACCGCCAAGAACTAGGACTCTCGCTCTCCACGCCTCGTATACTCAAGAGGGTTTCAGCTCGACAAACGATCTCACGCTGATCGTCGCGAAACGAGTATGAGGACTCTAATGGAACGGATTGAAGGAGCGTCGCCACGCATCAAGGCCAGGATTACCGGCTTGTTATACCTGCTCACCATAGTGACAGGAATATTCGCCCAAGGCTTCGTCAGCGGCAGGCTTGTTGTATTCGGCGACGCTGCGGCTACCGCGACCAACATCCTGACGCACAAGAGGTTGTTTGAGTCGGGTTTCACCGTCTACCTCATCGAAATGACCTGCCAAATTGCTATCACAGCTCTCTTTTATGATTTGCTTAAGCCGGCGGGCCGGAGTGTCTCTCTGCTTGCGGCGTTCTTGGGCCTCGCCGGTAGCGTCATCAAGACCTTTAGCCGCCTCTTTTTCATCGCCCCCTTGTTCGTCCTGGGTGGCGAGCGTTACTTGAGTGTATTTAGCCCGGAACAGTTGCAAGCGCTGGCCCTTCTCTTCCTGAAGATAAATGACCGGGGCGCCGGGATCGCCTTGGCATTTTTCGGATTCTATGCACTTCTAACAGGCTATCTGATTATCAAGTCCACCTTCCTGCCCCGGTTCCTAGGCGTGTGGTCAGTGGTTGGGGGTGTAGGTTGGCTGACCTTCCTGTATCCGCCGCTCGGATACCGTCTGTTCCTCTACATTGCACCCTTCGGCCTCCTTGGGGCACTAGCGCTGATCCTGTGGCTCCTCGTGTTCGGCGTGAACGAACAACGATGGAAGGAGCAGGCCCGCGCCGCGGTCGAGTGAGGGGCAATCCCGGAAGTTGAGCCTCAGTGGCCGGCAACAGGGCTTGGCACTCATTGAGGCGCGACATCACCATCATCCTTCGGGTTCCGAGCTGCCGCCCGAAGCTATCGTCTCGGAATCGGTTTTCGTCATTCAACCTTGAATGCTGGCCATTAGCCTGAGCGGCTTATCTTAGCGCTTATGGGGCCCTCGCATAAACGCTGGAGTAAACACATTGAACTTATTTATTTTGTTGTACATATCGTTCTGTTCCCCGACAAAATAACGGTTCTGAGAGGCCGAAATTGCGCTCTAAAACGGTCATTTAGCGCGCGTGTGATACCTTACCCGACGCAGAATGCGGGGCGGAGAGAGGGTTTTCTCTCTTGTTGCCCTGATTAGATTATGCAACGAGGGCAGGTAATGATCTGCAAATCGATGGGAACTGTTTCCAAGTTCAAGGGATCGACTCGTTTACCAACAGCTAAAGCCCAAGGTCGCTCAGGTTGGGATGTTCGTCGGGCCGACGTCCCTGGGGCCAGTGGAACAGCCGCTCGGAGTTCTGAATAGCGAGATCGTTGATGCTGGCATAGCGGCGCCGCATGAGCCCCTCTTCGTCGAACTCCCAGTTCTCGTTCCCGTACGAGCGGTACCACTGTCCGGCAGCGTCGTGGCACTCATAGGCGAAGCGGACAGCGATGCGATTGGCGTCATATGTCCAGAGTTCCTTGATGAGGCGGTAGTCTTGTTCGCGGTCCCACTTGCGGTTGAGGAAGGCGACAATCTCAGGGCGGCCATTGATGAATTCGGATCGATTGCGCCAGCGGCTATCGATGGAGTACGCCAGAGAAACGCGTTCCGGATCGCAGGAGTTCCAGGCGTCTTCAGCGGCGCGGACCTTGGCCACCGCGGTTTCGTAGGTAAAGGGCGGGACTATGGGATTGGTGACGACAGATGACATAGGAATCCAATCAAAATGACACGGGGAATTCAGACCACGACGACGATGAACGAAACCGCCGCGCAGGATTCACGCATAGTTCCCAAGCGAAACCCTGACGGATGAGATGCGAATGGGCTGGCACGCGATGCGGAATCTGAGAATCCAGCCCGGTACTCATTTCCTGTGCGTGCAGTCGCATGCAAGGTGGCGAATGCAGAGGCGCAGCGAAACCGATCCGCCGGCCGGACCTGCCGGGACGGCTATGCTTATCCCAAGCCATGCCCACTTCGCCGCGCAAGTTCGATGTGATCGTGTTGGGTGCGGGCGCGGCAGGGCTGATGTGCGCGGCTGTCGCCGGGAAGCGCGGGCGGCGGGTGGCATTGCTGGACCACAATGCGCAGCCGGGACGCAAGATCCTGATTTCCGGCGGCGGACGGTGCAACTTTACGAATCTGCATTGCGGCCCCGACCGGTTTCTCTCCAGCAATCCTCATTTTGCCAAGTCGGCGCTGGCACTGTATCAGCCCCGCCACTTTATCGAACTGGTGGAACTGTATGGGATCGCATGGCACGAAAAGACGCTGGGGCAGCTTTTCTGCGATCACACGTCGCGCGCAATTCTCGACATGCTGCTGGCGGAGTGTGAGCTCGGCGAAGTGCAGGTTGTGCTGAACGCCCGGGGCATCGAGGTTGAAAGCGGCGCCGACGGCTTTTGCGTTGCGTCTTCGGCGGGGGAGTTTCGGGCGGGGTCGCTGGTAGTGGCCACGGGTGGGCTGTCCATTCCCAAGCTGGGAGCGACCGGGTTGGCATACGATCTTGCCCGCCAGTTCGGGCTGCGCGTGATTTCACCGCGACCGGCTCTTGTGCCGCTGGTGCTGGGCGGCGATGAGGCGCGTTGGACGGAGCTTGCCGGGGTCGCGGCTGACGTTGTGGCGTGGGCCGGCCAGCCGGAGCGAAATTCAGCCAGCGCAACCCGGTTTCGAGAGAAGATGCTCGTGACTCATCGCGGCCTGAGCGGGCCGGCGGTGCTGCAAGCCTCGTCGTACTGGCGAGCCGGCCAGCCGCTGATGGTGTATTTTGCACCGGCACTCTCTGCAGGAGCAAGGCTGATCGATGTATTGTTGGAGCCGGGTGCTCGGCGCGATATGGCGAGCTTGAAGCAAGCCTTTCGTACCTTGTTGCCGCAGAGGCTGGCCGCTTTTCTGGCCGAGGCGGGGGCGCCCAATGGGTGGTCGAACGCAGCGCTCGAGGCATGCGAGAACGATCTTCGGCGGTGGCAGTTCCATCCGGTGGGGACAGAGGGATTTGAAAAAGCGGAAGTGACTGCGGGAGGTGTGAATACGGACGACCTGCAGGCGCGAACAATGGAAGCGCGGACGGCGCGCGGGCTGTTCTTTATCGGCGAAGCAGTTGACGTAACCGGTCATCTGGGCGGCTTTAATTTTCAATGGGCCTGGGCCTCAGCCGTAGCTGCGGGCCGGGCGCTGTAAGTTGCAGGTGGTCATCGAAGGCAAGGGATAACTGGCGCATAACTTCGAGTTAGTTGACCAAATAATCACCTCGCGCAAATTTCGCTGGCTTTTTTCGCGACGCACCGTCATGCTCCACGGTATGAACGATGCCGGGAAGCCAGGCGCATCGAAGCGACAAACGCCGTGATTTCACAACGATTGGACAACGCCATCTGCCGAGAGTTACTATCCAGCCCTAATTTCTGAAGTGCGGCCAGGGCGTATTCTGGCTCGTGCGTATCAGGCTTTTTAACGTCTTTCCGGAGGCAAGCATGAGAAGAATGACAAAGACTGCGTTAGCTATGCTAGCGCTCGGAGCTGCGTTTACTTCCGGGTGCAACACCGACTCGAACAAAGATGTGTATTACATGATCGCGGCGAACATAACGCTGCCTTACTGGCAGACGGCGGCAGCCGGATTCAACAAGGCGGCAGCGCAGTACAAGGTGACTGCAAAGGTCGTCGGGCCGCAGAGCTACGACCCGGTAGGCGAACTGGACGCCCTGCAACAGGCGGTAAGGTCCAAGCCCGCGGGGATTCTGATCTCGGTTTCTGACGTAGCGACGCTGCAGCGGGAGATTGATTCTGCGATCCAGGAGGGCATCCCTGTGATCACCATGGATTCGGATGCGGTGATTACGCGCCGCCTCTACTTCATCGGAACCAACAATGTCGAAGCCGGGCACATGGGTGGAAGCCGCCTGCTCGAAAAGCTCGGCGACAAGGCAAACGTTGCCGTCTTGACCATTCCGGGGCAGCCTAACCTGGAGGAGCGGTTGCGGGGGTTCAAAGACGTGCTGAGCGGCCAACCCGGCATCAAGATCGTGAGTATCGTGGATGACAAGGGAGATGCTCGTACCGCGTTCGATGAAGCGCAGAAACTTCTGGCCTTGACCGGTCCAAAGAAGATTGACGCCTTTGTTTGCCTCGAAGCTACTTCTGGCAAACCGGTCTCCGATGCCATTCAGCGGGCGAATATCCACGACCGCGAAGTGATCTCATGGGATGCGGACAAGGGGACCCTGGACGGCATTAAGTCCGGAACCATCGATGCGACGATCGCGCAGAAGCCTTACACGATGGGATACTTCGGGCTCAAATTGCTCTACGAGGTGTTCCACTCACCGCCAACCCAACTCAACAAGGATTACAGGGCAGACTTTTTCTCGCCTTATCCTGTGTTTGTCGATACCGGCACCACGCTGGTGGACAAGGGCAACGTCGATCTGTACCTCTCAGCCGCAGAGGGAAGCAAGTAGACCACAGTGCTGTGTGGCGAATCATGGATTCGCCACACGTCTAATCGCCGGCCGGCGCTATTGAGCAGGCGGGGCGATCGGCTTTCTGGGGTGCGTCAGAACGAATCCGTTCTGCACGAGCGCGAAGCCTTGCTGCGGAAGTTCTGCCTGCAGCAACTGGTTCTGAGGGCCAGAGAAGATATCGGTGGGGGCGCCGGCAATCGTGGCGACCATGTGGTGCGCGGTGATCGGCTTGCCGTCAAGGGTGCCTTGCTCGTCGGCATAGGTGGCGAGTTGCACCGGTTCAACCGAGCCGGCCTGCTTGGGGATAATGGCCCACAAGTCGCGGTTGTTTTGCGCGGCGGCGACGGCCAAGAGGGTCTCGAGCGCGCCAGGGTCGAAGTCAGGAAGAATGACTGCTGAGTCGTGGGCCGCGAGGCGAGTGGTCGAACTGCGGCCGTTCGATGAAATATTCAGCAGAAACTGCGCGGGGTCTGGTACGCCCGTAACGTTGACCGCCGAGCCGTTGACGGTGGCGCTCAACTGAACATGCTTGATGTGGTTGGCAGGGTCGAGTTGCTCGGTTTTGGAGAGGGCGTAGTCCAGGCCCTGCATGGAGACGCGAACCACGGAGGTGGAGTCGTAACCGTGGCCGGTCGCGGTGAAGCGGAAACTGGCCGTGCCCACCGCATGGCCGTTCTGGCTCACGGTGAAGCTTCCTGACTGGGCTGCGGCGGCTGGGGGAGCCGCCGCGAGAATCAAGGCCAGAAACCCGGTGAGGGGCAGAACAACAAAAATGGTAAACCGATGACGCATCACGTTGTTCTGTTAGACACCGGATCTGCGGATCGGTTGCGGAGGGCAGCTACTAGCCTCTAGCTACTAGCCTTGAGCTAGAGGCTAGTAGCTAGCAGCTGAGGGCTCGTTTCTTATCCTTTGGCGGCGGCGAAGCGCTTGGTGACCTCGGCCCAGTTGACCACGTTCCACCATGCCGCGAGGTAGTCGGGACGGCGGTTCTGGTACTTGAGGTAGTAGGCATGTTCCCAGACGTCGTTGCCGAGGATTGGATAGAGGCCCTGGGAGAGCGGCGAATCCTGGTTGGGTGTGGTGATCACTTTGAGCTTGCCGCCCTGGAAGACCAGCCAGCCCCAGCCGGAGCCGAACTGCTTGGCGGTGGTTTCGTTGAAGGTCTTCTTGAACGCTTCGAAGTCTCCGAAGTCGGCCTTGATCTGGTCGGCAATCGCGCCGGTGGGTGTGCCACCTACGCCGGAGGTGTTGGCAGGGCCCATGATGTTCCAGAACATGGTGTGGTTGGAGTGGCCGCCGCCATTGTTGCGCACCACGCCGCGAATGTCCTCGGGAATGCCGTTGAGGTCCTTGAGCAGTTCGTCGACCGGCTTTGCAGCCAGGTTGGGGTGCTTATCAAGTGCGCCATTCACGTTGTTGATGTAGGCCTGGTGATGCTTGTCGTGGTGCAGCTTCATGGTTTCGGCATCGATAAAAGGCTCGAGGGCCGCGTAGTCGTAAGGGAGCGGTGCGAGTTCGTAAGCCATAGGGGAAATCTCCTCCGAGTTGGATTGTAATGCGCGGGTCTGTCCGCCGGGTGGGTGGAGCGGGTTCGGGCGCACTGTGAAACACTCTGTTCACATCGCCGGTCCCGGTCCCGTGTTTGGATGGGAACGCATGGTCCTACAGTTGGATGGATGCGGCAACAAAAGGATGGGTTCGGAAATCGTTCGTATTCCTTACCTTCGGTGGTTTTCCAGAGTTCCGACTTCATTGTTAATCGGACGAACCCGGAAACTTTACGCCTGCGGAGAACATCGTTAAGGAGGTTCATGTTTTCGCGGCTTTCCGATTTACCGGTTCAATCCTGCAACCTGCAACCGGCCACTCACTGTATTGCAATCCGCAAGACGGTCAAATGGAACTATGAACGATCAGCCTCTTTATCGGTGGCTTGAGCAGCAGGGCGAGGCTTTTGGCACGCCCGGCCTGGCCCCTCGCTGGACCTCGAGTTTGAAAGACGCTGTAGGCACGGCCTACTCCGCCTCAAGCCGCGTGTGGTTCACGTGCTCGCACGGAGTCGTGAACGAGATCTACCACCCCACGATCGACCATGCGCAGGTCCGGGACATGGAATTCCTCGTCACCGACAGCGAAACGTTTGCGCATGAAGAAAAGCGCGATCTGTTGACGACGTTCGAGTACATCCACCCGGAGGCGCTGGGGGTTCGCTACATCAACCGCGATCCCGACAGTCGGTACACGCTGACCAAAGAGATCATTTGCGATCCGCACCACTCGGTGTTGCTGATGCATGTGAGGCTTGAAGGGCACCCGGAGCTGATTCCGCGGCTGAAGGTTTATGCGCTGCTGGCTCCGCATCTCAACGGCGGCGGAGAGGGGAATTCGGCGCGGGCCGTGGATGTTGCCGGATACAAGATGCTGCTGGCGTGGAAGAACCAGTGGTCGCTGGCGATGGGGGCGAGCTGCGGATTCTCGCGCGTTAGCTGCGGGTTCGTCGGCGCGAGCGACGGATGGCGTGACCTGAAAGAAAACTTCCACATGGACTGGGAGTTTGGTTCTGCCACAGATGGAAACCTGTCGGTGATGGGCGAACTTAACATGCGAGCGGCCGGTGTGGATGGAGCGAGGGAGTTCACACTTGCCATTGGCCTCGGGGACACTAAACACACGGCGCTGCAAAAGACGGTGAGCGCCCTTTCGATGCCGTATTCGCAGCACAAGACGAGGTTCATCGAACAGTGGCATCGGGCTGCGAACCCCGAGTGGCTGGCGGCCAAGGCCGGCGACGGGGGCAAGCTGATGCGGGCCAGCCATAACGTATTGCTGGCGCATGAAGACAAGACGTATTCGGGTGCGTTTGTGGCGTCAGCCTCGATTCCCTGGGGGCAATCCAAAGGGGACGACGACATGGGCGGGTACCACCTGGTGTGGACGCGCGACATGGTGCAGACAGCTTCAGCGCTGCTGGCTTGCGGACGGGCGGAGACGGCGCGCCGGGCGCTGGTTTACCTGGCCTGCACGCAGGAGCCGGATGGCGGGTTCGCACAGAACTTCTGGGTGGATGGACGGCCTTACTGGTCGGGCGTGCAACTGGACGAGGTGGCTTTCCCGATGATTCTGGCCTGGCGGTTGTGGAAGGCTGATGGGCTGGGAGAGATGGATGTGTTTCCATTCATCGAGCGGGGGGCAGGGTTTCTGGTGCGGCACGCGCCGATCACGCACCAGGATCGGTGGGAAGAAAATGCGGGCTACTCGCCCTCCACGCTGGCTGCCGTGATTGCGGCGCTGATTTGTGCAGCGGAGATTGCGCGAGCGCGGGATTCGGATGAGATGGCGACGTTTCTTGAGGAGTTTGCCGACTGGATCGAACGCCATCTTGAGGACTGGACGGTGACCAATGACGGTGTGCTGCTGCCTTCGGTCAAGCGGCACTATATGCGCGTTCGTCCGCCGGAGACTGGGGAGGCGTACGCCTGCGAGAGCTGCGGTAAAGAGATGATTCACATCAACAACCGGCCGCCCGGCACGCGCTATGAGTTTGAAGCGCGCGAGGTGATTGACGCCGGGTTCCTTGAGTTGGTGCGTTATGGAGTGCGACGGGCCGACGATCCGCTGATGATCGACTCTCTGCAGGTGGTGGATGCGGTGTTAAAGCGTGGGCTCCCGCAAGGCCCCGGGTGGCTTCGCTACAACTGGGATGGGTACGGAGACCGGCCCGACGGCGGACCGTTCCAGGGTTGGGGGCAGGGCCGCGTATGGCCGCTGCTGACGGGAGAACGAGCGCATTATGAACTGGCCGCCGGCCGCGATATTTCCGGGCTCATCGAGACGTACGAGCGATTCGCTACCAGCGGCCAGATGATGCCGGAGCAGGTGTGGGACGAAGCCAATCGCCCGCAGAGAGGGCTTCAGCTGGGCCAGCCGGCGGGTTCGGCCACTCCGCTGGTGTGGGCGCACGCCGAATACCTGAAGCTGCTGCGCTCGGCGCTAGATGGCAAGGTCTTCGACCGCGTGGATCCCGTATATCAGCGCTATTGCGAGCCGAAGGGACGGCAGCGGGTGCGGCGCGATCTGGAAATTTATAGCCGGCGGCGGCCCATTCAGAAAGTAACCGCGGGGGAAACGTTGCGCATCCTAGACGAGGACCGCTTTGAATTGGTGTGGTCCACGGACGGATGGAGGACGACTGAGACCACTCCCAGCCAGATTCTGGGTAGTGCGGGATTCAGCGTCGACATTCGCACCGGTCCCGAAGAGGGTGAACTATCATGGACCCAGCACTGGCCGGAGTCGGGCCGCTGGCTTGGATACAATGTGATAGTGAAGATCGAGTCCCCCAAGTAAATTGATTTACTGAACTAATCGGTCAACAAACGAAAGGATTGGAAAAGGACTATGACGACGAGCGCTGCTGTGGAACTCTCACTTGACCAGCTTTCCATCGATACCCTCAGGCTGCTTGCAGTTGACGCGGTGGAAAAGGCCAAAAGCGGCCATCCTGGCGCCCCGCTCGGCTGTGCGCCCATTGCCTACCTGCTGTATCACAAGCTGATGAAGCACAACCCGGCGCACTTCAAGTGGCCGGACCGCGACCGCTTTGTGCTGTCGAACGGGCATGCGTCGGCGCTGCTTTATTCCACGCTGTATCTTTCCGGCTACAAGATGACGCTGGATGATTTGAAGGCGTTCCGCCAGTGGGAATCTAAGACGCCGGGGCATCCGGAGTCGGGTGAGGTCGAGGGCGTTGAAGTGACCACGGGGCCGCTGGGCCAGGGTATCGGCATGGCTGTGGGCATGGCCATTGCGGAGAAGCATCTTGCCGCGACCTACAACAAGCCCGGGTTCGAGATCGTGAACCACTACACGTATGCGCTGTGCGGTGACGGCGACCTGATGGAAGGGATTTCGCACGAAGCGGCGTCTCTGGCCGGCACGCTGAAGCTGGACAAGTTGATTTTCCTTTATGACGACAACCTGATCTCGCTGGACGGGCCGACGGAGTGGAGCTACACCGAAGACGTGCTGAGGCGCTTTGAGGCGTACCACTGGCATGTGCAGCGCGTGAGCGACGGCAACGATCTGAACGCGATCGAGGCCGCCATTGAGGCGGCCAAGGCGGAGACGGGCAAGCCCTCGCTGATTGCGGTGCGGACGGTGATCGGGTACGGGAGCCCCAAGGCCGGCACCAACAAGGTGCATGGTGAAGCGCTGGGCGCGGCGGACGCAGCGGCGACCAAGAAGTATTTCGGGTTCCCGGAGGACCAGAGCTTCTATGTTCCCGAAGACGCGCTGAAGAACTGGCGCAAGGCGGTGGATCGGGGCCAGGCTCTCGAAGCCGAGTGGAAGAAGCTGTTCGATGCGTATGCGGCTCAGTATCCGGAGTTGGCGGAGCAGTTCAAACGGGCCATCGTCAACAAGCGGAAGCCGGGATGGGAGAAGGCGTTGCCCAGCTTTCCGGCAGGCAAGCCGATGGCGACGCGCAACGCGGGCGGCGCGGTGATGAATGCGATTGCCGAGGCGGTGCCGGAGTTGTTCGGCGGCGCGGCGGACCTGACCACTTCGACGAAGACGATCTTCAAGCCGGGTGCGCATTTTGCGGACGATCCCGCGGGAAGGAACGTGTTCTTCGGGGTGCGCGAATTCGGCATGTGCGCGGCGGTAAACGGAATGGCGGCGCACGAAGGGCTGGTCCCCTATGGCTCGACGTTCTTCTGCTTTGCCGATTATTGCAAGCCGGCGATCCGCTTGGCGGCGCTGGCGGGCGCCCACTCGCTGTTTGTATTCACGCACGATTCGATCGGCCTGGGCGAGGATGGACCGACCCACCAGCCGATCGAGCACCTGACGATGCTGCGCGCGGTGCCGCATTTGACGGATTATCGTCCGGCGGATGCGAATGAAACCGCCGCTTGCTGGCGCCTGGCGCTGGAGCGCAACGGCGCGTGCTTCTTTGCCCTCAGCCGGCAGGATCTGCCGGTGATCGACCCTGCCACGCATGACGTTTATGCGGGTGTGAGCAAGGGCGGATATGTTCTCGAAGATGCGCCTGATCCTAAGGTCGTACTGATCGGCACCGGCTCTGAGGTGTGGCCGTGCGTCGATGCAGCCAAGCTGCTGGCCGCCGAGGGCATTGCCGCGCGCGTGGTGAGCTTGCCTAGTTGGGAGATCTTCGACGAGCAAACGGCGGAATACAAGGCCAGCGTGTTGCCGGCCGGTGTGCCGCGGCTAGCGGTTGAAGCTGGATCGCCCATCGGCTGGTGGAAATATGTGGGTCTCGATGGCGACGTGATCGGTCTCGATCGATTTGGCGCTTCGGCGCCTGGGTCAAAGGCGATGGCAGAGCTTGGATTCACCGCGGAAAATGTGGCTGCGCGGGCCAAGGCCCTGGTGAAGTGAAAAGGCAGGGGATAGGGACCAGGGAATAGGGACCAGGGACTAGGGACTAGGAACGACTGAGATTGTGGAGATGGTGCACAGCAGGTTCCGTCTGGTCCCTGATCTGGTTTCCCTCGACTCCGAAGGAGTGCAATGAAGCTTGTCATCAGTGCCGATCATGCAGGGTTTCCGCTCAAGGAAGATGTGCGTGCCTATCTGACCAAAAAAGGTCATGAGTTGGTTGATCTGGGAGCTTACAACGGAGATGCGCCAGATGACTATCCGGATTTTGCGGAGAAGGTGGGCGATGCCATCAAGCAGGGCGTTTCTGCGCGCGGCATTCTCATCTGCGGATCGGGCGTGGGTGTATGCGTAGCGGCGAACAAGATTCCTGGAATTCGCGCCGGGATGTGCCACGACACGTATTCGGCACATCAGGGCGTGGAGCACGATGACATGAACGTGATCGTGCTGGGTGCTCGCATCATTGGCGCCGCACTGGCTTATGAAGTTGTGGATGCGTTTATCGCCGCAAAGTTTATAGCGCACGAAGAGCGATTTACGCGGCGGTTCAAGAAAGTGCTGGCGATCGAAGCGAAGTATCAGTGCGGGGACGGCTCAACAAACCCCGCATGAAGCAATCGGGTTGGCTCGTGTGGTGAGGTCCGCATGAACCGCTCTCATTCTTCTCCATTGCTTGCAGTTGGCTTCTGCACGGGCTGAACCCCGTGCACTCTATCCCGGCGAGGGGTTTCAGCATGCTCTCGAAGAGCGACAACGTGTATTGAGAGGCGCCGATGTTCCCCTTCGACGTGATTCTCTTCGATGTGGGCGGCGTGCTGCTCACCAATGGCTGGGACCACTGCGAGCGCGCGGTGGTGCTCAGCCAATTTAATCTCGATCGAGCTGAGTTCGAAAGGCGGCATCCTCTTGCCAACGACGCTTGGGAGACCGATGCGATCACGGCTCACGATTACCTCGATGTCACTGTCTTCTACGAGCCGCGCAGCTTTACCCATGAGGACTTTATTGCGGCCATCTGTGCGCAATCTACAGTTCTTCCTGATAGCGGGCTGGGAATCCTTGGCGAACTTGCGGCATCGGATAACTACATGCTGGGCGCGCTGAACAATGAAGCTCGAGTTCCGAACGAGTATCGCTTTCGAGAGTTTGGTCTGCGTGAATACTTCGATGTCGCACTAAGTTCCTGCTATGTGGGTCTACGCAAGCCGGCGGCTGCAATCTACCGCAGGGCGCTCGATATTCTCGGGTGCCGGGCGGCGCGTGTTCTGTTCATTGACGACCGCCAGGAGAACGTGGCCGCGGCGGCTGCCGAGGGAATCAAAACTATACGGTTCGAGGGCGCTGTCCCCTTGCGGCGCGATCTCGAGCATCTTGAAGTGTTCTAGCGATTGTGCACTGGAGGAAGACATGCAACTGGGAATGATTGGCCTGGGCAAGATGGGCGGCAACATGGCGGAGCGGCTGCGGCAGGGCGGCCATCAGGTAGTGGGCTTTGACTTCAACGCCGATGCCGTGGCACGGCTCACAGCGGCCGGCAACGTGGGTGTTTCATCGCTCGAAGAGATGACCAAAAAGATGGAGGGCCGCAAGGCTGTCTGGATCATGGTGCCGGCGGGCGATCCCGTCGACCAGACCATCGCCAAGCTTGAGGCATTGATGAATCCGGGCGATATTCTAATTGACGGTGGCAATTCGAATTACAAGGACTCGATGCGCCGGCACAAGGAGGCCGCAGCCAGGGGATTTCAATTTGTCGATGTGGGTACCTCCGGCGGCATTTGGGGAATCACGGAGGGCTACAGCATGATGGTGGGCGGCGACGATGATGCGGTCAATTATCTGCGGCCTGTCTTTGAGACGCTTGCCCCGGGGAAGGACCAAGGCTGGGGTCACGTGGGCCCGGCGGGCTCGGGTCACTTTGTCAAGATGGTGCACAATGGCGTGGAGTACGGCATGATGCAGGCGTACGCCGAGGGTTTTACCATCATGGCGAAGAAAGAGGACCTTCACCTCGATCTAGCTCAAATTGCGGAGATATGGCGGTTCGGCAGCGTGGTGCGCAGCTGGCTGCTTGACCTTACCGCCGATGCGCTTTCAAAGAATCCTAGCCTGAAGGGACTGGAGGCGTACGTTCCCGACTCGGGTGAGGGCCGGTGGACGGTCATGGAAGCCATCGATCTCAACGTTTCTGCGCCTGTGATTACAGAGTCTCTGATTCGCCGCATTCGCAGCCGCGAGGAGAACAACTTCACCGATCGCATGTTGTCGATCATGCGCAACGGATTTGGCGGACACGCTGTGAAGATGGAGTAGCTTAGAGCTGAAAGTTCACTGCTGCCGGACGGTGGCACGCGAAGTGGCGTTAACTGGTTACTGGATTTATTACGCGACAGCTGGCAGTTGTAGATTGCGAGCTGAGAAAGAGCGGAGGTCGAAGAGTTATGGCGACAGTGCAGATGAGAGTACGTCCGGAGGACCTGTCCCAGGTTCCCAAGGGTGGCGAGAAAATTCCGGGGCCCGCGATCATGGTTATCTTTGGCGCATCGGGCGACCTGACGAAACGCAAGCTGCTGCCTGCTCTCTATCATCTGGAGCAGTCTGGGCTTTTGCCTAAGCGGTTTGCCATTGTGGGTGTGGCGCGGCGGGCGTTGGGCGACGAGTTTGCCAAGGACATGCGGGAAGGCATCGTTGAGTTTGGCGACGTGGAGGGGAGTGATCCAAAGCTCGATCACTTCACCGAGCGCATTCACTACTATCCGCTCAGCTTTGATGATGCATCAAGCTACGCCGGGCTAAAGGCGGAGTTGGAGCGCATCGCGCAGCAGGAAGGCATCGGCGACGACCGGCTTTTTTACCTCGCTACTTCGCCGGAGTATTTTGCGCCGATCATTGAGAACCTGGGTGCGCAGGGTATGGCACAGCCGGAGAGCGGGCACGTGGGAGTGGTGATCGAGAAGCCATTTGGCCACGACCTCGAGTCGGCGCGGGAACTGAACCACCAGGTGAATGCGGTCTTTCACGAGAGCCAGGTTTTTCGCATCGATCACTACCTCGGCAAAGAGACGGTGCAGAACATTTTGGTGTTCCGGTTTGCCAACGGAATCTTCGAGCCGATATGGAATCGCAATTACATCGAGCACGTGCAGATCACGGCGGCAGAGACGCTGGGCGTTGAAGGGCGCGGGCCGTTCTATGAGAAGGCCGGCGCGCTGCGCGATGTGGTGCAGAACCACGTGATGGAACTGCTGAGCTTCGTTGCGATGGAGCCGCCATCGAGCTTCGACGCCGAGGCCGTGCGGCGCGAGAAGGTGAAGGTATGGCGTGCGATTCCGCCCATTCCGATCAAGGATGCGGTGCGCGGACAGTATGGGCCGGGCGTCGTCGAGGGGCAAAAGGTGGTTGGCTATCGCGATGAGGAGAGAGTCAATCCCGAATCGGGCACCGAGACCTATGCCGCGGTAAGGCTGGGGATCGAAAACTGGCGGTGGGCGGGCGTGCCGTTTTACCTGCGCGCGGGCAAGAGACTCAAAAAACGCGCTACCGAGATCACCATTCAGTTCAAACAGCCGCCGCTGCTCATCTTCAATCGCATGCAGCAGGGCGGACCATGCCAGGAGATTCAGCCTAACCTGCTGACGATCCGCATCCAGCCGGACGAGGGCATCGCGCTGCGCTTCGGGGCCAAGGTGCCTACCACGCCGGACATGTCGGTTTGCCCCGTGAATATGGACTTCGACTACGCTGCGGCTTTTGGTAGATCGAGTGCCAACGGCTACGAGCGCCTGCTGCTCGACGCCATGCTGGGCGAACAGACGCTGTTCTCACACCGCGATGGTGTCGAGACCAACTGGGCGCTGTACCAGCCGATTCTCGAAGCATGGGCGGCCAAGAATCCTGAAGTGTTTCCCAACTACTTCGGCGGGTCGTGGGGTCCGGACTGCGCCGACCGCCTGCTGGAGAGGGACGGACACGCTTGGCGGAATAAGCTTGGCAAGCCGGAGTAAGGACACGCGATCAGGTCGTGGAACCGCTCCACGTAAAAGGGTCGGAACTCCTCTCGGAGCTCCGGCCTTTTGTTTTGCATTATGCATTTATTGACACTGCAGGAAGGCCAGCGTTTGCACCGAAACCGTGAACGGACCGGCAGCGGTGAGTGCGTTGGCTGCGGATTTCAGCTCTGAAGGATTGCAATCCGCGGTTCCCCCTGAGGACTGTACGAACGCCGCCCCATCCACCATGTATGTAGCCCACGGAGCGCTCTGTGTGAGGGTCGTGCCGCCCGAGGTCCATGCCCCCACATACGGGCCGCCGGATGCAAGTTGCAGGGAGTAATTCGCGCAGTCAGTTCCGGTTACGCAGACGTTGGTAGGGGTGGAGGCCGCCGTCTCCACCGACAATGTCGCCGCATGCTGTGTCGTGGTGGGGGCAAGTGGAATGGTGTATGTGGCGGTGCTCACCATCTCAAGCGCGCTGAGTTCGACGTCGGCCACGGTGCCGGTCAACGCAGCGGTTTGGGAGGTGACAGTTCCAGAGAGTGTGGCCTTGCTCGTCGCTGACACCGACGGCGCGTACAGGTTCACATTCCCCGTCGTACTGCCCACCGAGACTCCGGTGACGATTGAGGGCTCGTAGACGGTCCCGTCCGCTTTGGTTCCCACGATCACTACGTCATAGGTCCCCGCAGGAAGCGGGCAGAACACAAATGTGCCGTCTGCGTTGGCGAGCGTAGACATCTGCACCCGGTCGAGGCCGGTCGAATCCTTCTGCTCCACGGCTACAAGTACGGTACCATTCACGGGATTGCCCGTTCCGCTGTCCAGCACCTTT
>Ga0137385_10000634_pt1 | contig 28733 bp, 31 predicted proteins | sample SagtaG_FD_104921 | JGI IMG/M metagenome (GOLD analysis project Ga0137385, IMG submission 104921) | Vadose zone soil microbial communities from Sagehorn Ranch, Mendocino, California, USA - Sage2_R_80_16 metaG | ecosystem: Environmental > Terrestrial > Soil > Vadose zone | place: USA: California... | reverse complement strand
TCGAACGCGAACGCCATCAAGAATGCGATTCGCGTGGCGGCAGGGCTCGCCAAGGCGCACATGAATGAAAAAATCGAACAGGAGCTGTCGCTGGTCACCGAGCGCGCATAAATCGGAAGCACTGGCGGCGACAGAAAGAAAAGTATGGGAAAAGTGGCATTTGTTTTTCCGGGGCAGGCTTCGCAATACCCGGGAATGGGAAAAGAACTCGCGGATAAGTACGCCGGGGCGCGAGCCGTGTTTGAAGAGGCGGACCAGGCGCTGGGATTTTCGATTTCGAAGATGTGCTTTGAAGGCACCGAAGAGGAATTGAAACAGACGGCGAACACGCAACCCGCGATTTTGACGTGTTCAGTGGCGGTCTTTCGGGTGGCAGCGGAAAAGGGTTTGCTGCCGGATTTTGTGGCGGGACACAGTTTGGGCGAGTATTCGGCGTTGGTGGCGGCGGGTTCGCTGAAGTTTGCCGATGCAGTGCAACTGGTGCGGAAGCGCGGGACGTACATGCAGGAAGCCGTGCCTGCGGGAGTGGGCGCGATGGCCGCGATTTTAGGGTTGTCACCCGCCGTAGTGGCGGATGCGTGCAAGCGCGCGGCGGGAAACGAAGTGTGTTCGCCGGCGAATTTGAATTCTCCAGAACAGACCGTGATTTCAGGTCATGCCGGCGCGGTAAAGCGTGCGGTGGAGATTGCTTCCCAATTGGGAGCGAAGCGTGCGGTGATTTTGCCGGTGTCGGCACCATTTCATTCGGCGCTGATGATGCCTGCTCAGGAAAGGCTGGCGAAGGATCTGGCGACGACGGAGTTTTCGGATTTGCGATGGCCACTGGTGACGAATGTCGATGCGGACACTGAGACTAAGGGAACTGAGGCGCGGGATGCGCTGGTGCGGCAAGTGACGATGCCGGTACGTTGGGAAGAATCCGTGCGCGTGTTGATTGATGAAGGCGTGAACACGTTTGTGGAAGTGGGCCCTGGGCGCGTGTTGACGGGACTGCTGCGGCAGATTGAGCGGTCCGTGGCGACGTTGAACATCGAAGACGAGAAGAGTCTGGCGGTCACGCTGGACAAGATTACCGGGGCGAAGTTCGACGCAGCGTGAAAGGAAGCAAGCAGAGGTCAAAGAGAGTTCGGTATTCCTGGAGTTGGCGTTGAGATCCTTCAGCGATCCTTATCGGATCGCTTCAGGATGACACGGTTTTTTTTGGGTGGCGCAACGGAGCTGACGGAATGTTTAGTTTGAAGGACAAAGTGGCGGTGGTGACGGGAGCGTCGCAGGGAATTGGACGCGATACTGCCAAGGCGTTGGCGGAAGCGGGCGCGAAAGTAGTCGTGGCCGCACGGAATGAAGAAAAATTGGCGGCGCTGGTGGGTGAGATTGTGTCGGCGGGTGGCGAAGCGCTTGCCGTGAAGATGGATGTGGCGGACGCGGAGCAGGTGAAGGCGGGATTTAAGCAAGTGGTCGAGAAATTTGGGCGGCTGGATATTCTGGTGAACAATGCAGCTGTGACGCGCGACGGTCTGGCAATGCGCATGAAGAAAGAAGATTGGGAAGCTGTGCTGCAGACGAATTTGACGGGCGCCCATTTTTGCATTCAGCAAGCCCTGCCGACGATGATGAAGGCGCGGGCTGGGCGGATTATCAATATTTCTTCGGTAGTGGCGCAGAGCGGGAACGCAGGCCAGGCGAACTACGTGGCGGCGAAGGCGGGGCTGATCGGGTTGACCAAGGCCATTGCGATCGAAATTGCTTCGCGGGGCGTTACCGTGAATGCAGTGGCGCCGGGATTTATTGCGACGCCGATGACGGACGTGCTGCCGGACAAGGTGAAAGAAGAGTTGAAGACGCGGATTCCGCTGGGACGCATGGGTTCGGCGCGGGATGTGGCTTCGGCGATTGTGTTTTTGGCGAGCGATGAAGCTGGATACATCACAGGCCATGTCCTGAATGTGAATGGCGGGATGCACTTGGCGTGAGCGCAGGCCGGGCGAAGAGCTGATTGCTCTATTCGGGAGCAAAGAGTGAGTCCATTCCGAGATCTAAAGCTCATACCCGATTGGCCACGCACGAGGCAACTTGTCGCTAAGCACTTGGGAAAGAGGGAAGACGAGATGCAGGCCATGTTAGACAATGGTGATTCGTTGGGACGAGTAGAGCTCGTGATGGCAATCGAAGAAGTCTTAGGCATTCCCATAGGTAGATTCCCCCAAAGTTGACCTAGGGGTGAGGCGTGCATAGAATGGGCAGGTTGCCCAGGGTGGCTAAAAGCCTGGAATTTAGCGTTGGTTTTAGAGTGAAGCGAGTTTAGCAAGCACAACAAGCGATCCCGGATCGCGGAGGAATGCGAATGGCCAGCGTAGAAGAACGCGTAAAACAGATTATCGTCGAGCAGCTCGGCGTGGATGAGGCGGAAGTGACGCCGACAGCATCGTTCGTGGACGACCTAGGCGCGGACTCGCTGGACCAGGTGGAATTGGTGATGGCGTTTGAAGAGGCGTTTGGCATCGAAGTGCCGGACGAGGACGCCGAGAAGATGACCACGGTGAAGGACGCCGTCGAGTACATTGATAAGCACGCCAAGTCAAAGTAAGCCCGCGCATTCCGTGCGGCATCTAAACATTCGTTACTCAGGGTTTGCAAGTACAAACCCTCAAACCCTGACAGGAGCCGGAAAACCGTGACTCGCCGGGTAGTCGTTACGGGAGTTGGGCTGGTCTGCGCGCTGGGCATTGGCACAGACGAGAGCTGGAAGAACCTCGTCGCGGGTGTCAGCGGCATTGGGCCGATCACGCATTTTGATCCTGCCGCATTTGACTGCAAGATCGCCGGCGAAGTGAAAAACTTCGATCCCTTCCGCTGGATTGAGAAAAAAGAACTGAAAAAAATGGGACGGTTCATCCAGCTTGCGCTCGCGGCCGCGGATGCCGCGGTGAAACACGCTGATTGGAAGCCCGAGCAATCGAACCTCGAAGAAGTCGGCGTTTACGTTTCTTCGGGCATCGGCGGGTTCGACATCATCGAACGCGAGCACGGAAAACTCCTTTTCGGCGGACCCAATAAGATTTCGCCATTTTTCATTCCCTCGGCAATCGTGAATTTGGCGTCGGGACATATTTCGATTCGCTATGGAGCGAAGGGGCCGAATTCGGCGACGGCGACAGCTTGCTCGGCGTCGGCCCATGCGATTGGCGATTCGTTCAAAATTATCGAGCGCGGCGCAGCGGACATGATGATCTGCGGCGGCACCGAGGCGACGATTACGCCAATGGGCGTCGGCGGATTCGCTTCGATGAAAGCGCTCTCGACGCGCAACGATGATCCGGCGACGGCAAGCCGTCCCTTTGACGCGGACCGCGATGGATTCATCGTGGGAGAAGGTGCGGGGATCTTGATTTTGGAGTCGCTGGAGCATGCGACGCAGCGCAACGCTCCGATCCTTGCCGAGATTGTTGGCTATGGAATGTCGGGAGATGCATACCACATCACGCAGCCGGTCGAGAATGGTGATGGCGCGTTTCGCGTGATGCGTGCGGCGTTGAAAGACGCGAAGCTTTCTCCTGACGACATCAGCTATGTGAATGCGCACGGCACTTCCACGCCGATTGGCGATGTGATTGAAACCACGGCGATGAAGCGTCTGTTTGGCGAGCGCGCCATCAACAAGAAGCTGCCGGTAAGCTCGACGAAATCCATGACGGGACATCTTCTGGGTGGCGCGGGGGGACTCGAAGCAGGCATTAGCGTGCTGGCGCTGCGGGACCAGGTTTTGCCGCCGACCATCAATCAGTTTCATCCCGATCCGAAATGCGATCTGGACTACGTGCCGAACGTGGCGCGCAAAGCGACAGTGGATTACGCGCTCTCCAATTCGTTCGGATTTGGCGGAACGAACGCCGCGCTGATTTTCAAGCGCTGGGCAGGGAAGTAGTCTCCATAACGCGGAAAGTTTTACAAGCCAAGGGCAAGGAAAAACTCCGTGAAAATTATCGTGTGCATCAAACAGGTGCCGGCAAAAGACGCGCCGCTGGCGATCACTGGAAACTGGATCAAGGAATTGGACATCGGTTTTGAGATGAACGAGCCGGACAGCTTCGCGCTGGAAGAAGCGCTACGGCTGAAAGAAAAGCACGGCGGCGAAGTGGTGGCGCTTTCAATGGGGCCCGAGCGGGTGAAGCAGACAATCAAGGAAGCGCTGGCGAAGGGCGCTGACCGCGGAATCCACATCGCGGACGATCAATTTGCACAGCTCGATCCGCTGGGTGCGGCAACCGCATTGGCGGCTGCCGTGAAAAATGAAAATGCGGATCTGATCTTGACGGGCTTGCAGAGCGACGACCAGGGATTTGGTCAAACCGGAGTGCTGCTGGCGGCGTTGCTCGATCGGCCGCACGCGACGATCATCATGGCGATTGAGGCGAGCGAAGGAACTTCTTCAGGTACGACCGCACAGCGGTCGATTAGATTGAAACGCGAATTGGAAGCGGGATGGTTTCAATGGATTGAGTGCCCGTTACCGGCTGTGCTTTCGATTCAATCCGGTATCAACAAAGTGCGCTACGCGACGCTGAAGGGAATCATGGCGGCGAAAAAGAAGGAAATTGCTGCACTGACACGCGAGTCGCTGGGAGTACAAAGCGAGCCGACACAAAAAGTAGAAAAAATTTATGTGCCGGTGAAGACGAAAAAAACGGAATTTCTGACAGGTACGCCAAAGGAAGTGGCGGCAAAGCTCGTGGAAAAGTTGAAGTTTGAAGCGCGGGTGATCTGACCATGAAAATCCTAGTGATCACCGAGCAGCGCCAGGGGAAATGGAACAACACCAGTTTTGAGACGCTGGCGGCGGCACAGCAGATTGCGTCGGCGTTGTCGGGCACGGTCAGCGCCGTGGTTGTCGGCAAGGGGGTCGATGCGCTTGCAAACGAGCTCGCAGGGAAAAATATCACCGAAGTGCTGCAAGTCGAACACGACCTGCTTGCATCGTACACACCGGATGGATTTTGCGTTGCCTTGAAGCAGGTGATCGAGTCTGCGAAACCGCAACTGGTGCTGTTTCCACATACGTATCAGGTGCGCGATTTTGTGCCGAAACTGGCGGCCATGCTTGGCAAGGGAATGGTCGGCGATTGCATCGGCTACAGGCTCGAAGGCGGCAAGTTAGTATTTGTGCGGCAGATGTTCCAGGGGAAGACTGCGGCGGATGTGACGTTTTTGGGCGACGGCCCGTGGTTCGCGTCATTTCAATCGGGCTCGTTTCGCGCGGATCAGGTTGCAGCGAGCGAGAGCGGTGCAAAACCGGTACATCGTGTGACGATAGAATTGAAGGCCGAACAGATTCGAACCAAGCCGCTGGAGCTTTTCAAGGAAGCGAAGTCGGCAGTGGATTTGACGCAAGCGCCGCTGATTGTGGCGGTCGGCCGCGGAATCAAAGCGCCCGAAAATATTCCGCAAGCGGAAGCAGTGGCGAAAGCAATGGGCGCGGAAATTGCAGCGTCGAGGCCAATTTGCGATGAAGGCTGGCTCCCGATGGAGCGGCAGATTGGCAGCTCAGGTCAGACCGTTGCGCCGAAATTATATTTGGCGCTGGGAATCAGCGGCGCGATTCAGCACGTGGTTGGAATGAAAGGAGCGCGCACGATCGTTGCCATCAACAAGGACCAAAACGCGCCGATTTTCGAGATCGCAGATTACGGCGTGGTGGGTGACATTTTCGAAATCATGCCCGCGCTGACAGAAGCATTGCTGAAAGCCAAAAGTGCATAGCCGGACTGTGAATCTAAGCGGGTATACTCGCAAGAACGACGATATGCCCAACACAAAGAGTACATTCGCGCGAACCCGGTGCCGGGCGCATTTGGCGAGTGCTCCTGAAGAATTTCGCTACAGCTCCGTGTTCCCGGGATACCAACTGGACGCAGCCCCTCAGGGGCTAAAGCCCCAGATCTAGGCGTGCTCTAGGGCATGACTGAAGTCGTGCCCTCCCAGTTTGATAAGATACAAACGACGTGAACGTACAACGAGAACAGCTCGAGGCGGATGTGCTGATTGTTGGAGCGGGTCCGGCGGGGTTGAGTTGCGCGCTGCACCTGGCGAATCTGATCAAGAAGCACAATGAATCGGGAGCGAAGCCCGAGCTTTCGGCTGAGAGCATTTATGTTCTGGAGAAGGGGCGCGAAATTGGAGCCCATCAGCTTTCGGGCGCGATCCTGAATCCAAAGGCGCTTGCGGAACTCGTGCCGGATTTCGAGAAATCCGCGCCTCTGGACACTCCTGTAACAGACTCGGCAGCTCTCCTTTTTACGGAAAGTTCGTCATTTCGTTTTCCCGTCACGCCTCCGCCGTTCCAGAACAAAGGCAACTACGTTGTTTCGTTGAACAGAATTGTGAAGTGGTTGGGTGGACTCGTGGAAGCCGCCGGCGTAAATGTTTTCAAGGAATTTGGCGGCGCGGACCTTGTTTATAAAAACAGCGCTGTGGCCGGTGTCATCACCGAAGACAAGGGCCTCGACAAAAACGGCAAGCCGAAAGACAACTACACGCCGGGCTATGAACTGCGCGCAAAGGTTACGGTACTCGCCGAAGGAACGCGCGGCTCACTCACCAAGAAACTCGTCGCCGAAAAGAAGCTCGACAACATCAACCCGCAGAGTTACGGCATTGGCATCAAAGAATTGTGGGATGTGCAGCCAGGCCGCATCGAACCGGGTTACGTGGCGCACACGCTGGGTTGGCCGGTTTCGACCGATATGTACGGGGGTGGCTGGATTTACGGCTTAGTGAACAATCGCGTATCCATCGGCCTTGTATTGGCGCTGGAATATGCCGACCCGCAATTCGATCCACACGCTGCCTTTCAAAAGTGGAAAACGCATCCGTTCGTCAAGAAGCTTCTCGATGGCGGAAAGCTAGTGCGCTACGGCGCGAAATCGCTGCCTTACGGCGGTTGGTACGCGATGCCGCGCAATACCGCGGATGGCGTGCTGATCATTGGAGATTCCGGCAGCTTTCTGGATTCGCAGCGGCTAAAGGGAATTCATCTGGCGATGAAGAGTGGCATGCTGGCCGCGGAAACAATTTTTGAAGCGCTGAAAACAGGTGACGCGAGCGCCAAAACACTTGGTGGATTTCAAAGCGGCGTCGAACAGAGCTACATTCGCGATGAAATGTGGAAGGTACGGAATTTCCATCAATCGTTTCAGCATGGCATGTTTCGAGGATTCTTCCACACGGCGTTTCAGCAGATTACGGGCGGTCGCGGCCTGGTCGATCCGATGCGCGCGGAAGCGGGATACAAGCACTACAAAAAGATTAGAGCTGCAAAGAGTTCGCAAGATGACGAGGAACGGTTCAAAGGCGACGGTAAACTTACGTTTGACCGGCTGACGGATGTGTATCACTCGGGCACGCGTCACGAAGAAGATCAGCCATGTCATTTGCATGTGCTCGATACAAATATTTGCATTACGCGATGCGTGGAAGAGTACGGAAATCCCTGCCAATATTTTTGTCCCGCAGCCGTGTATGAGATAGCAAGGGAAGTCGACCGCTCTGCGGTCACCGGTGAAACAGAAAGGCTCCGTCTGAAAATTAATTTCGCGAATTGTGTGCATTGCAAGACGTGCGACATCGCCGACCCGTATCAGATTATCGATTGGGTCGTGCCGGAGGGTGGAGGCGGTCCCAATTACGAGGGTATGTAGCTCACGGCGGTTCCAGCAGCGGGCGTTTCGTTGAACCAAACCCAATGGAAAAGGAAAGGCCCGAAAAACTTTCGGGCCTTTCTTGCTTAGACTTGTCGGCACCTAGTTGGGCAGCAGCCCGTAGACGTCCAGCTCGCCTGGGATAGTGGTTGACGAGGCAGAGCCGCCTGTATTGTTTCCTCGTGTGCCTACATAGACCTTGCCGTTGGCTACGGTTGGCACGGTAAATTTCACAGCATTGCCTGCAGTGTTGCCCGAGCCTTGCGTGCTTTTCCAGAGTTCCGTCGCGAGGTTGGTCGCGTCATAGGCGTGGAGAATGGCCGGTCCGCAACCCGGTGATTGACTTGTGCAGTATTGGGCATTGTCCAGCGCCCACACGATTCCGTTCGAAGTCCCGTTTGAAGAGACCGGCGCAGTCGGGCCGGGGAATCCGAAAATTTTTGTCGAACTGGTATTCGAAGTGGGTGACGTGGAAAGCAATCCGGTCGTCATCGTGTCAAAGGAAAACGCCCGCAAGGGATCGCTGCTTGCCAATGGGTCTTGAGCGGCGCCGAAGTAGACGTTGCCATTCCAGTAGGTGGGTGAACCCCATAGACCTCCGGGAATCTGTCCAGAGACTTGCTGTACCACGTTGTTGGCGCTTGTACTGTAGCCGCCCAGATTAGTTCTGTCCGCTACGTAGATATTTCCGTCTTTGCCGGCTTGCACCAGATAGTTTTTCGTCCCGACCGTCGGAAGGAGTAGGACTCCCCCGGATCCCTGGTCGCCGTCGCTTGATTCCAGGGACGCCTGGTTCAAGGGTGTGAAGTAACTCGCGATCGGGAATGTGCCGCCATTTGGCGGGCCCAGTTTAATTATGCTGTCTCCGTAATCAGGGCCTCCGGTGCTTGCGTCGAAAGTGCCGTTGCCCGTCGCCAAATAGATATTTCCGCTCGAGTCCGCAGCCGGACCGTTGCCGGACATCCAGACTCCTGCGTTGTTTCCGTTGGGCGACAGGTTCAAAACAGCTTCCTGCGAAAGCGTGGATGCGCTGTAGGACATGACCCAGCCGTGGTAGGGGCCATTGTCGCAATGCGATGCCCAGGAAATGATGACGTGGCTATTCACCAAAAGGAGAGCAGGGCGCTGGTTATGAAACAACGCATCGAAAGGCAGGCTTCCTCCGCTGCTTCCCACTCCGTTCCCGGGCACCGTCGCGGAGATTTCCTCTGGACCGGAGAATTTCTCGTTGCCGGTTGCAATGTCCAGCGCGTGAATTCTCTGGTGAAACGTACTCGAATTTTTCGTTTTCGAAACCACAAATATTGTCTTCGAAGTTAGATCGATGACGGGAGTTCCGACGATGCCGACGTCAGGAGAGAGGTCGCCGCAGCTGGTGTCCGAGCTCGATACCCAGGTTTCGCCGGTGGAACCTCCGTGGGCCGTATCGAGCAAGCTCGCGGTCCAAAGAGGCACGCAGGGATTTGCATTTGTGTCTGCATCGAAAGCGTACATCGTATCGTGCTGAGTTGCGACAAATACCACGTTGTGGATGGCGCTCGATATGGAAAGATTGGCGACCCAAAGTGGCTGTGCGTAAATTGCCGCATCCACGTTGCAGGAAAACAATTTTCCGAAATTCGTCGAATTTACCGCGGTCGTTCCTGAAGTCGTGAGCGCGTATTCCTGCTGGTTTGTCCCTTGACGTGAGTTTCCATTTAGATAGGTGGTCACGCCCGCCAGGCCAGTAACGCCGACTGTAGCCGTTGCGGTTTTCGTATTATCCGCAACGCTGGTGGCTGTGATGGTGACAACTCCGGCGGACGCCGGAGCTGTGAACGTGACCGAATTCCCAGAGGTGCTGGTTGCAGGAGAGAAAGAGCCGCCGCCGCTCGAGGACCAAGAGACGCCGGCGCTGGTCGTGTCATTTGTGAGCGTCGCTGTAACAGACAGCGTCTGGGAGGTCGTCAGGCCGCCGCGTTTCGGGGAGACGCTCACCGTGATGCTTGAGCCGCCGGTTCCGGACGTAGTTGCCGTTGCAGTGTTGGAGTAACTGCTAAGATTTCCCGCGGCGTCCGCGGCACGCACGCGATAGCTGTATGACGTGGACGCTGTCAGCCCTGCGTCGGCGAAACTGAGCGCCGTTGTGGTAGTGCCGATCTGCGTGAAAGATGTACAACTCGCACCCGCGCAGCGTTCGACGCGATACCCAACAACGGCGACATTGTCCGTGGACGCAGTCCAGGTAAGTCCGATTTGCGTTGCGGAAGAAGCAACTGCCGTAAGGCCGGACGGAGCGGTTGGCGCAGTCGTATCGGGAGCCGAGCTGATGGCAACTGTTGCGGACGCCGACTTCGTCGGATCGGCTTGCGAGATGGCCGAGACGGTTACAGTGGCGGGATTCGGCACGGCGGAAGGAGCGGTGTAAAGACCCGAAGCCGAAATGGTTCCGTGAGTGGAATCACCGCCTGTGACCCCATTCACCTGCCACGTTACCGCTGTGTTGGTCGTGTTTGTAACTGTGGCGGTGAACGGTTGAGTTTTAGTTGTGACAACTGAAGCGACGGCCGGAGAAATAGAAATCGTGACAGCAGGTGGATCTTGCTTGACAGAATTGGATGCGCAGCCTTGCAGGAAAAAAATAAAAATCAAAGGAAGGATGAAAAAGAACGGAACTGGACGCAGCTCTAGCGAACGCTGAGTGATTCTCAATTGCATTCTCCGGCAGTCGTAATCACGACTGATGATACACAGAACGAAAGGTTGGCAGGCTGGAGGGGAGACCACCCTCTCGAGGACGACTAAAAAATAGCACGAATCCTCATATTTTGGGCACGAGCTACACAAAATGTCTTGTAAAACTTCGTAAAGACTTAAAAGCTAATCAAATCCAACGATGCGACAAGTCCCGGTAATTAAGAACTAGGCGTCCACAGGCTTTTTAGGAAGGTCTTAACACGATCAACGACGGACGCGCTTGCGGCAGGCGCAGGCTTGGTGGGCGGTTGCTCCGTTTTTGCTTTCGCGGCATTTAAAGAGGCCACCGGCAGCGGATCGCCTTCCACGCGACTTTGGAAGATAAGGGTAGGCCGCACGCGCACCCTCCGCACCAGGACAATCAGTTTCGGATCGGGCTCGTCCTGGACTTTAGCAGTGGAGTCATAACGAAGGGGCGGCATGAAGATCTGGTAGGTTGGCTCAACGGCCGGGCCCTTGCCGAGATCGGGCGCCGGAGGATTTACGGCAGCTCGCGGCGGTGGTTGTCGAGGTGCGGCGCTTTTTTTCAGATCTTCACTGTTGGCAAGCAAACTTATTTCTGGCCCGATTGGGTTGGGCGAGCCTGCGGTCGATTCAAATGATTCGCACGCGCAGAGGCCGGAATTGTTCCGCAAGCCTTGCAGTTGGCCGTTGGCAAGGAGCACGTCTCCGCCTTGCGGCACCATCACGCTTTGGCCGCCGAATTGTTCTTCGAGACGCAGTGCCCCGCGGTTAGCGCGAACGCACATCAGGCCTGGCGTATCGAAGCCAGCGAGGACATCTTGAGGTCCATCGCCGATCGCGACGGTCTTTGCAAGGATCTGCGCGGTAAAAACGTTCAGCGTGAGATTGCCTTCGACATGAGCGTGGATGGTGCCACTGTCGAGCGCGATGGTCAGCGCGTTACCTGCTTTCAACATGGAGATGTGCGCCGGGCCGCAGACCGCGATGGTTCCACCTTCGGTAAGGTTGATGCGCGCGCGGCCTAGCTTCACGCGGATATCGACGCCACTCCGCAGCAGCGTCTTCACCTCGTTGCCGACGACCTGGACGCTCATCGGACCCTTGAGGGCGATGGCCTGGCCTTCAATCGTGCCGATGATTTCACCTTGCGGCTCTTGGGGAAGTGGATCGGCTACTGCTGCATGAGTGCCGAAGAGAAAAATGCCGAGTGCAGCCAGCATGACACCGCGCGCAAATAGGAGCGCTGCTCCTTCAGGGCTCAGGGATCGGTCTGGCTGTGAGTGCATATTGAAGGCGGAGAGCCGCCGAGGCGCTCTCTTCTCTATACTATACGTCCAGCGGATTTTCGCCGCACAGGGAAAAGGGTTTCAGGGTTTGTGCTTACAAACCCTGACACGAAAATGAAGACCGCGCACGAACAAACAAATCGATCGGGCAGCGCAGAGGCTGCTGCAGCGGCGCGAGAACAGCAGGAGCAAAAGCTGGGCGTGCATTACGATACGCAGCTTCCGAAACTGCCCTGGTCGCGCCGCATCCAGATTCCCATCATCGCTGCGCTGGTCTATTCCGTGATTCGGATTTTAGGGCCGACGCTCCGTTTTGAGGTGCTTGGCTGGCAAAACGCGGAAAATGTATACGCCTCGGGAAGAAGATGCATCTGGGCGTTTTGGCACAGGGTGATCATTCCCGTGGTTTGGTGGCGGCGCAACCGCAGCGTGGTGGTGATGAACACGACGGCGTTCGACGGTCAATGGACGCGGAAAGTAATCGAATGGATGGGCTATGGAACCGCGCAGGGAAGTTCGTCGCGTGGCGGATTGCGCGGCCTGGCGGTCATGGCACGGCGAATCGACGAGGGGCACGATTGCGCGTTCACGATTGACGGTCCGCGCGGCCCACGTTATGTGGCCAAGCCCGGACCGGTAATGCTGGCTCGACGTACCGGAGCACCCGTAGTCGTGTTTCACATCGGCGTCGAACACGGAAAAACATTCGAGAAAACCTGGGACCATTTTCTGCTGCCCACGCCCTTCACCAAGACAATTATGATTTTCGCGCCGCCCGTCGAAGTTCCGCCAGACGCCGACGCCGCTTTACTCGAAGCCAAGCACGCCGAGATGCAGAAAGAACTGGAGCGCGTCCGTGACGTTGCAGAGAACTGGTTCTCACTCAGCGAAGTGGAGCGCGAGAAGTTCCGCGCGGAGATTGGGAACTAGCAGGCGCAGTAGCACCATGCCCCGTGCAATTGCATTGATTTTCAGATGGACTGCTTAGTCGTTTCCAGGCCGTTCGCCGAGCTTCACCGGAACATCCATTTTTTTGCCGCCACGGAATAGGCTGACATTCACGGTGTCCCCGGGCCGCTTTCTGTTGAGCACCAGATTGATATCCAATTGACCCGAAACCTTCTGACCATCGATTGCGGTGATTACATCGCCGCCAATGTAAAAACGCCGCATGCCGGCCTGCCCGACACGGTCTCCTCCCTTAATCCCAGCTTGGGCCGCCGGTCCGCCGCGTGTCGTGGTTTGCACCAGCAATCCCTCTTGTGCAGGAAGGCCCAACGCCTCCGCAAACGATTCATTGATCGGAATCGTTTCCACGCCAATAAACGCCTGGTGCACGCGGCCATCCGTGATCAAGTCATGCGCAATCCGCTTGGCGGTGTTGATGGGAATCGCGAAGCCGATTCCGGCCGTTGTGCCTGTCGGCGTGTAGATCGCCGAATTGATGCCAATCACTTCGCCATGTGTGTTGATCAGCGGGCCGCCTGAATTTCCACGATTGATTGCAGCATCCGTCTGAATCGCTTCATCGATCAGCGTGTTTTGCCCAGTTTGAACGGTGCGGCCTAGCGCGCTGACAACACCCGTGGTCAGCGTGCTTTGAAATCCAAATGGATTTCCGATCGCAAGAACTTTCTGCCCTACCTGGAGCGCTGCGGAATCCCCGAGCGGCAATACCGCCAGCGGCTTTTTGCCCGGTTCGATCTTCACCAGCGCCACGTCGTTGCGCTGGTCTGCGCCAATAAACTTTGCCGAATGCCGCGATTGGTCGCCCAGCACCACCTCAATCGTCTGTGCGCCCTGCACCACGTGAAAATTCGTCAGGATGTAGCCTTTCGCGTCAATCACGAAGCCGGAGCCCGCGCCTTCCACCGGCACCGGGTCCATCCAGAAATCGTATTCGGTCGCCTTTGTCAAAATATTGGCGACGGCGGAAGACGACTGACGATAGATGCGAACGTTCAGCGCTTCATCACCACTCAGGGCAGCATCGCGTTCCGCAAAGCTGGCGTTTTTCACCGCCGCCGAATCTACGGGGTTCGGAATTGCCTCGACATTAATTGGCTGTCGTGTGCCCCACCGCGCACCGGCCCAATAGGCACCCAGAATCAATATCGCGATCACCGCGAGCGGCCGAAGAAATGAGGTTTGAGTTCGGGGAGACATAGAGTCCTTCCAGTCTGTGGTACTAGCTGATGATAATAGCGCAAATCGCGCCACCGGGATTATCGGTCCGGCGAACTCTGCAGGAGCTTTGTTGCAAATGCCTCGACCTGACGCCGCGTTTCTTCAAACGAACCGGAACCATCGATTTTCTCCGCAGCCAGCGCCAGTTTCTCCGCCACGGGCATCTGCGCGGCGATACGTCTTCGCGCCTCGGCCTCGCTGACTCCACGCTCGATTAGACGTGTGATCTGCTGTTCCGGCAGGCACCAGACGACCACCACGCCGTCCAACTTTTTGTGCAGCTCGGCTTCGAAAATCAGCGCTGCTTCAATAAAAGCGGCAGGGTGAGTGCCGCTGCTTTCCAGTTCCGCGAACCGTCGAACCATTTCCTGTTCGACGCGCGGATGAATGATGGCGTTCAGTTGATTCAGCTTTTCGCGATCGTCAAAAACGATTGCTGCAAGACGGCTGCGATCGATGCGCCGATCCGCACTGAGAATCGAATCGCCAAAAATGGAACGCACTTCGTCATACGCAGGTTGGCCGGGCTCGATGACCTGATGAGCCATGCGATCTGCCTCAAGTACAGGAAACCCCAGCTCGCGCAGAATCGCGGCCACAGTGGATTTTCCGCTCGCGATTCCTCCGGTCAGACCGTAGCGCAACATCGCGAATTCAGCGAGCCACAGAGGCCGGCTGGAATCTGCCGGACAAGCGCCGCAGTTTCGCAGCCTTCACCGTGTTGCTCATCAGCATTGTGATGGTCATGGGACCAACCCCGCCCGGCACAGGCGTCAGCGCGCCTGCCGTGTTTACGGCGTCGGGATGGACATCGCCAATCAGCACGTTGCCCTTGGCGCGAAATTTTTCGAGGCGTTGCGGAAAGTTCCCGAGTAGACGATTCGCTTCGGCTGCATCGGTCACTTTGTTTGTGCCGACGTCAATCACCGCGGCGCCAGCCTTGATCCAGTCCGGCTGCACGAAGCCTGCCCGTCCGATGGCAGCAACCAGAATTTCCGCCCGGCGAATAATCTCATGTAAATCGCGAGATTTGGAGTGGCAAATCGTCACCGTAGCGTTCGCGTGAAGCAGCAGCAGCGCCATGGGCTTGCCGACAATGTCACTTCGGCCAAGCACAACGGCATTCGCACCTTCGATATTGATATTGTTGCGGCGCAGAATTTCCATACAGCCAGCAGGCGTGCACGCGACGAGTCCGGGGCGGTTGCTGACAAGCATGCCCATGCTGACGGGATGAAAACCGTCTACATCCTTAGCGGGAGAAACGGCCTCGAGAACGCGTTTTGAATCGACTTGCGAAGGCAACGGAAGTTGCACCAGAATCCCGTCCACCTTGTCGTCGTTGTTAAGGTCTGCGACAAGTCGCAGCATGTATTCGGTTGAGACGTTTGCAGGTGGAGAGTGCAGCCAACTCGCAAGGCCGAGCTGTTCGCACGCTGCGATCTTGCTTTTCACGTAAAGCTGCGATGCCGCATTTTCTCCAACGAGGACGGCGGCAAGCCCGGGACGGATGCCTTGTGCCGTCATTTGTGCGACTTCGCCCTTGAGCTCCGCGAAAATCTCATCGCGGATTTTGATTCCATCCAGAATGCGAGCGGTCATAAGAAAAAGGATAGCATAGGCATGGAAGCGGCTCCGCGAGGCACAAGTGAGCCAACCACTGGCGATGAACCTCAAAACGTGGCGTGAAACCTCTGGTGTGTTTCGCAATCTAATGTGCGGGTGAAGACGATGGCGCTCTTTCTACAAGACGGCGACAGAAGGGAATTGGAGAAGAAAGCGAAAGAAGAAGGCCGGTTGCCGCCCGGACAATCACTGACGCTGAAATGGCCGGTCTTACACTACGGAAGCGTCCCGGGCTTCGACGAGGCGAAATGGGACTTCAAAATTTCCGGCGAAGTCGCGGCGCCCGTAAAGCTTTCCTGGAAAGAGTTTCGTGCCTTGCCGCAAACTGAAGTAACCTCCGATTTTCACTGCGTGACTCGCTGGAGCCGCCTGAACAACACGTGGAAGGGCGTGCTCTTCACCGAAGTGTTGAAACTCGTCACGCCCAAGCCTGAAGCGAAGCACGTGTTGGTGCTCGCCGAGGAAGGCTACACGGCAAACCTTCCGCTCGAAGATTTGCAGCGCTCCAATGTGCTGTTTGCGTTCGAACACGATAACGTGCCACTCACTGGAGAACACGGTGGCCCTTTGCGCTTGATCGTCCCCCATCTTTACGCATGGAAGAGCGTGAAGTGGGTGCGCGGCTTCATGTTGCTCGAGGAAGAGCGGCTCGGCTTCTGGGAACGCAACGGCTACCACGCCTACGGCGACCCGTGGAAAGAGCAGCGCTATTCCGGAACCTAATCGCCGCGTCACATTTTCGTTCGCAGAGATTTCTGCCCGGATTTGACGCTCGTTTTCGCGGCTCGCCTACTCTTCGGTACTTTTCCAATCCGGGGATCTCCCGCCAGGATCAACTCGCACGCGCGCAGTGCCGCTTCCTCGAAATCCGGCGCATCCGCTGGAAGCACTTGCCAGCCTGTGACTTTCTTTCCAAATAACCGAATCGACCGCATACTTGGGAATTCGCGCCGCAAACCTTCGTGATGTTCTTCAGTAGTCGCGAGCCACACGCCGTTGTCCGCCGTTTTGGTACGCCTGTCGCGCAGGATCAGCACGATCTTGTCCTCAACGTACACTGCGAGACAACCGAACATCGGGTTGGTTCTGGGCGACAGCGACACAATCGCATCCAGCACAAATTCGTACGGCACAATCTTTCGCCGCTTCACTCCAAGGACAAGTTCGTCTCGCGGTCCGGCCGACATTTTGCGACGATTCTTCGACATCGGACTTATGATATACGCAATTTCCGGTTGGTGATCTGACCAAAAATCGCCACCAACAGCCATACTGCCAACGACTGCTCACTCTCAGCCGGCAAAGCGTTGGACGCTCGGCTTGAGCAGCTTGGCAAGCCACACCGCTTAAAGCTCTATCCCGCTCGTCGGACACACGCCCGAAGACGGACACAGCTTCCTTCAGTTGGGCATGAATACTTGGGAGGCCGACGTGTTCGCGTTCCTCGATGAACGCATGCGAGCATGACTATGAGCAGTTCAGCTTTGGTCCGGCTCGGTAAGCAAAAGGCGATCGATCCCTAAAGCGCAGCTTTATGTGAATTACTTCGGCAGGTTTTGCAGGAATTCTTCAAGCACCCGGTTGAATTTCTCCGGGTCATCGACAAATAGCGCGTGGCCGTCGCCGTCGAATCGCTCCAGCCGAACCTTGTCGCCGAGCTTCGCTTTTACAAAATCAGCGCTTTGTTGGGTGTTTGGCTGGTAGGCGAAGAGCACTGGCCGAATCATCTTGGCAAAGCCGGTCGGGAAATCTTTAACGGCAAATCCGTTGTAAATAAGCACCACGGCAGTATCCGGCGGCACTTGCATGGAGGCGTCGATTACGCGTTTGTAGTAATCCTCTGTCTGCGGCTTCTTGTACATGCTCCGCACAAAAGCATCGGTTTGTTTCTGTCGATCCTGCTGGAGCAGGTTCATCCATCCTGAGATGAAGAAGAACATCTCAGCGCTGGGTTTGTCAGAGAGGAACCCGTCCACCAACACGAAACCGCCTACATTATCTGCACCGAATTGTTCGGCATATTTCACCAGCTCTCCGCACGCCATCGACCATCCGACCATTACCGGCTGTTTCAAGCCAAGGTGATCCACCAACTCCTTGTAGTCGCGGGCCCGCGTTTCCGGCAGGTGGCCGTAAGGCGGTTTGTCACTCTCTCCCTGCGAACGCGGATCGACCGCAATCACGTGGTATCTCTTCGAGAAGTCGTCGATTTGCTTCTGCCAGATCCATGCCGGCATCGTCCATCCCGGAATGAAAACGATTGGCCCCCCACTGCCTGCTTCGACGTAGTGGATCCTGATGCCATCCGAAGTTTTAAAAAATCCGCTCCTCCTCGCTTGTGCTTTCGCACTCGGCACCAGCAATATGCATAGCAACACGACTAGGATCGTTTTCATGTTCGCTCCTCCGCAGGTTCGTCAAATTGTACAGCTTCTTGCCTGCGCAGCCGGCGTGTGGGACATTCGAACAAATTTTCAACAGCACACGCTATTCGTGTTCCGCCTGTAGGGGCACGATATCGTGCCCTTCCTCGTGAGGCTGTCAGCACGAACCGAATCGTTTGCCGACATCATATTGCACCTATCCGTCGACGACGTCCCAGCTTCCTCTATCGGCGCTACAATCTCCGTTCGGCATCACGGAACCACTACCATCGCGGAGGCATCACCACGGAGGTATCACAATGTTGCGCGCGCAATTCATTAGCGCCTGGGTTTTGGCTCTGGCAGCGGGCAGCGGCATCGCGCAGGACCATCAGCATGCTACAGCGCCCGAAAAGCTCGGGACGGTCCGTTTTGCGACCTCGTGCAAACCCGCCGCGCAGAAGCAGTTCGATCGTGGCGTGGCCCTGCTGCATTCCTTCCAGTTCAGTCGCGCAATCGCTGGCTTCAACACTGCGTTGAAAGCTGATTCTTCGTGCGCCATCGCGTACTGGGGAATCGCGCTAAGCCACTGGAGCAATCCATTTGCACCCGGGCTGAAGGTCACATCGCAACTGCGGGACGGCCGACAAGCCATCAAGCGCGGGCAGGCGCTCGGCGCCAGGACGGCGCGGGAGCAAGCCTACATCTCCGCCGTTTCTAAGCTGTACGCGGATTTCGAGAAAACGTCGGAGCAAGCTCGGCTCTTGGCATATCGCGATGCGATGGCCGAGCTGGCCCTTCATTACCCGCAGGACCATGAAGCCTCGATCTTCTATGCGCTGGCACTCGCGGCGTCTGAGGAGCCGACGGACAAGGCCTACGCTAACAGGCTGAAGGCCGGTGCGATCCTCGAATCCCTGTTCATACAGGAACCAGAACATCCCGGCCTCGCGCACTACATCATCCACACCTACGACGTACCGTCGCTGGCAGCGCGGGCTTTGCTCGCGGCGCAGCGCTATTCCACGATCGCGCCCGATGCTCCGCACGCGCTCCACATGCCCTCGCACACCTTCACGCGCATTGGTTACTGGCAGGATTCCATCGACAGCAACCTGGCCGCCTCCGCCGCAGCGCGGCGTGAGGGCCAGACCGCGGAAGAATTGCACGCGCTCGATTACCAGGCTTACGCTTATCTGCAGACGGCGCAGGACGATGCAGCGCGGCGGCTCGTGGAATCGCTGCCTGAGATCGTTTCGCGTTTCAATCCTGGGATGGTGATCAGCGGTGCTGCCCCACCTTCCGCCGGATATTTTGCAATCGCGGCCATTCCGGCGCGCTATGCGCTCGAGCGGCAGGATTGGAAGGCCTCAGCAATGCTCGAGGTGCGCGAGACCTCGTTCCCGTACGCCGAGGCGATGACCCACTTCGCCCGCGGTCTGGCGGCGGCGCATCTTGGCGATGTTGCTGGTGCGCGAGCTTCGCGCGAGGCGCTCACAAATATCCACGAGAGGCTCTCAAAATCCGATGAAGCCTACTGGGCGGAGCAGGTTGAAATACAACGGCGAACCGTATCGGCATGGACCGCGCTGGCGGAAGGGCGCACCGAGGAGGCTCTGCAGGAAATGAAATCGGCGGCCGAGCTCGAAGACGACACAGAAAAGAGTGCGGTAAGCCCCGGACCGCTGGCCACGTCGCGGGAACTGCTCGGTGAGATGCTCCTGCAATCGAATCAGCCCGCAGAGGCACTCGAGCAGTTCGAAGCCGCACTGAAACGCGAACCGAAGCGCTTTCGCGCGCTTTATGGCGCGGCGCTCGCGGCGCAGCGCAAGCCCGATCGCGAAGCTAGCCGCAGGTATTTCAACGAACTCCTCATGGTCTGCGCGCACGCAGATCATCCGGGCCGCAAAGAGCTCGTGGAAGCAGTGATCAGCCAGTAGAACGATAACTCCAGCTACAACGCGTCTAGCCATTGGTGTCCGCATTGTTCAACCGGAGGTCCATCGTCTATATGCGTATATGCGGCCTCAGGGAAGCCGCTCGCCTCGATCACTCCTCGTCCTCGTTGTCATCGTGATCGTCGTCGACCGAGGGCAGGAAATGGGAGAAGGCCCACTGGGCCACGTGGCGCCCTTGCTTCCGCGCCTGCACGTCCGCAAAGCGAAAATGGATTCCCTCGTAGATGATGTCATTACGAACAGGCATTTGCCTGGCTCGAGCGGGCCTATCAGGAGCATTCACAGATTCTGCAATACATCAAAGTGCATCCGTTCTTTGATCGCCTCCGCGGCGACCACCGTTTTGCGGACTTGGTGCGCCGCGTCGGGCTTGACTAGGCTCGGTAGTCACGCCTACTGAGTTGGCGCGGCCACGCTACGCGTAATGGAAGAGTAGCCCGTAATCCGTCCGGAATTCCTGGAGCAACTGCTCAGAACCGGGCTTCTGGCCACCCCATCGGTGCCTCAGCTATGTGCCCGGCAACCTCATCGAGTAACCGAGCCCTTTGCGTTTACTTTTCTCATTCGTCTTGATCGTCACCGCGCGCCCGCCCCGCGTGTCTCGATACATAATCCGCGACAGCTCGACCCAGGGAATTCCCCCGGGCGCAACTGCTTCGGAGGTGAATGCCGCCAAAGACACGCGCATCGGCGATTTCGGCGATCGCCTCGGAAAAGCTCGCATAGGAACGCGTGCCTGGACGTATCTCGGAGGTGAGGCTGAATGCGGTGTTCTCTCCAAATGCGGCAGCCAGGATGAACGCGGCGGCGCCACTGTACGTGGAATGCGCAGACGGATACTCGGGATGCGGAGGAGTACCGGTCAGAGAGTCCAGCAATGGCCTCCAATCGGCATCGGGGTCTCCCGGCGCGGCACCCGCTCGGATCGCGGTGACTGGCCGCCAGAAAATGTAGCGGTATTTGCTATCCCAGCACGCCATTATCGCGTCAGCGAGAGTTACATTGAGCACGGCAAATAGATGAGCATTCTCGGTCAGACTGAGCCCGCGCGCCGCCGAAAGCTGCGCTGCAATGCGGTTCCAGGCTAGTGGAGTGTTCAGCGCCCAAAACAATGCGACTTCCGTCTGTTCACTTGAGCGGCTTGTGCTGGAGAGGCTACCCATCTCTCTCACTTCGTTGAGATCGGCCGCGTACTCCGGGCTGTTGAGGGCCAGCGGGGGCGGCAAGCGGAACTGCGAGGGGCGCGTCAGTACCCAGGGCGTTATTGTGGCAAGTTGCGGTGTTGCGCCTGATGCGTTCGCCGGCGGAGTCGGGCGCCAAAAGCCCAGCGAATTCGGCGTTCCGGCGATGCTCTGGACGCCAAAGAATGGCGGCGGAGTCGGGGCGAACCCGTCCGTCAGCCTCCAGGCCCAGATGGCGTCCGCCACGCTTTGTCCCCACGCGACTCCTGCGGCAATGGATTGGGGTTTTTCGGTGGAGGCGAGCGCCGCGAGCGATGCATCATGCTGACTGGTGAGGATCGCGCCCTGCTGCGCTCCATAGAGGTTCATTAGAATTGCATACGCCGCCTGAATCGCCGCTGCGCGTTGCGACGCATTATGAGGCGCGTCCGGCCTCACATGCAGTGGACGGAAGCGTGGCTCGATACCGTTGACGGCATCGAAGACCGATGCCGAGACCAACGCGACGACGCGACCGGTGACGTTTGGAGCAGTCCTCGCTGTCAGGACCGTGGTGTTCATCACACCGATCCACTCCAGCACCGGGTCGGGCGTGGCAGCCGACACCTGCGGCGGACTAACAGCGAACAGCGCCGTAATCAGCAAAAACGCCACGCTTCGCGCAGCCGCACCAATACCTTGGTGGCCAACCGAGCGGACCACTATCAGATTACATTCCGTTGACTTGCCAATTGCCTGCACGCCTCCAGATGGAGCCGTTGTGGAAATCCGGGTTTCGGTCATACGAACCTTCCTTGATGTCTTGAGTCAGCGTCCAGTCTGAAGGTGGCACCTCGACGAACCGGCCCTTCTCAGACTTGATCGCGGGTAGCCGCATACTGAGCCGGTAATACTCTCCGAGGCAACGGGCAAAGCCGGGCAAACTGAGGCAAAGTGGGGCAAAAGTCATCCGCGGCACATCTAGGTCCCGCAAACAAACGATATGATAAGCTTCGGTCAAACGGAGCCCTCCTCCCTATGTCCGTCGAAACGGTATCGACGCCAAACACCCATCCCGACCCTCGAGGGCGGCGCCTGGAATCTTGGAAGGAGATTGCTGCCTATCTGGGGCGTGATGTCACGACCGTCCGCCGCTGGGAGCGGCGCGAGGGACTGCCAGTCTATCGCATCCTTCACAGCAAACTCGGGTCCGTTTATGCCTACACGACGGAACTCGATGCGTGGCGGGATGGCAGGGCTGGGGCGGCAACCGATGTCGCAGACGCAGATCCAGTCCTGGAGATCGCTCGGCATGGGCTTCGGGTGCGTCGCTGGCTTGTTGTCTGTGGGGTCGTGATGCTTGCACTGCTGGTCGTCACTTACTTCACGACACGAACCCGCTTAAGAGCTGCGACCGGGTCTAAGATCAAGTCCTTGGCGGTATTGCCTCTGAAAAACCTTTCGGGCGATCCGGCCCAGGAATATTTTGCCGACGGCATGACCGAGGAGATCATCGGACGCCTATCCATGATCCGTGGTCTTCGCGTCATCTCTCGCACCTCGGCGATGCATTTCAAAGATACCCGCGCGCCTCTGCCGGAAATCGCCAAGGCTCTCGGCGTCGATGCCATAGTGGAAGGCTCTGTCATACGCGAGGGCGGTCGGGTCCGCGTTCACGCCCAGTTGATTCGCGCCGCCACCGACGAGCATTTCTGGTCGGAGACCTACGACCGCGAACTCGGCGACGCCCTCGGCCTGGAGAGCGACGTAGCACAAACGATCGCTGGAAGAGTGGAGGTTACGGTCACCGGTGCAGAACGCGCCAGACTTGTAGTCGCGCGCCGAGTCTCCCCGGACGTTTATGAGAACTTTCTCAAGGGGCAGTTCCTCGAAAAAAGCAACAGGCCAGCTGCAAAGCAAAAAAGCATTGCTTACTTTGAGGAAGCCATCAAGAGGGACCCGGCGTTTGCACCGGCTTACCTCGGCTTGGCCCAGGCGTATGCCGAACTCGGCCAGCCTGGCGTTGGCGGGGCTCCTCCGAATGAAGTGCAGCCAAAAGTAATCAGCGCGGTCCGTAGGGCGCTGGAACTGGATCCAGCGCTTCCTGGAGCACATGCCCTGATGGGGAGTTTGTATCAGATGCAATGGCATTGGAACGACGCCGAGCGCGAATACAAGCTCGCCCTCGAGTTGGATCCGAACGACGCCGGGGCGCATCTCTCATTTTCGAGCTGGCTGCTGTCTCAGGGGCGCACGGAAGAGGCGCTCGCATGGTCCCGACGGGCCCGGGAGCTTGACCCCATCGGAATTACGGGCAAAACCGTGGGGTGGATTCTATTCCAGTCGCGCCATTACGATGAAGCCATTCGCGAACTGCGAAGCGATCTGGCGGTGCGCCACGATGATGCCTCGACCTACTGGTCTTGCTGGTTTCTGGGTTTCGCGCTCATTGCAAACAGTCAGCCGGACGAAGCGGTTCCCGTGCTGGAAAAAGCGCTCGCGCTCAGCGAGCGTAATCCGGCTGTAATCGGCGTGCTCGTCAGGGCATACGCGCATACTGGGCGTCGCACCGAAGCGCTCCGCCTTCTTGATGAACTAAAACGACGGCAGAAGACAGGCTACGTTCCTAGTGCTGCTCTTGTGAACGCTTATCTGGGACTCGGCGACAACGAACAGACATTTTTCTGGCTCGAGCGGGCCTACAAGGAACACTCACCGATTCTGGGGTACATCAAAGTGCATCCCTTCTTTGATCCCCTCCGCGGTGACCCGCGTTTCGCGGACTTGGTGCGCCGCGTCGGACTTGACCAGACTCGGTAGCCGCCACGCCAGGTTGGCGAGACCACGCTTGCGAAGCTAGGCCCTCCATTCTGGACGATCTCAGCTGCAGCATTATCACCCGGAAGCCGACTCGGCGGTCCTAGCTCGGATCCCAGCGGTTCGCAATACGTCGAAATAACTAGCGGGGGATTGCAATTCGACAGCTTCCGAATTGCATCGGCAAGCCGGAAGTAACGGCGCGATCGGGTCTCCGGGAATCAATTCCGGTTTCCCCGTGAACGACAGCAAGCGCCAGACCGGGTTAACTGATGTGGTAAACTGCCGCAGCGAACGTTCGGGAGGGAGTACATCAAAGCGCCAATCCTTTATCGAATCTCTTCTGTTCTTCTGCTGCTTTTTGCGGCTGGTCACACACTTGGGTTTCGCCAGAATAATCCGGAATGGGGAGCGGACGCGGTTCTTGGGTTAATGCGCTCCGTCCACTTTGACGTGCAAGGGTTTACGCGGACTTATTGGGACTTCTTCAGCGCGTTCGGGCTTTTTTTCTCCGTGTTTCTTTCGTTCGCGGCGGTATTAGCGTGGCTGCTGGGCGGACTTCCGGCAGAGACTTTGGCACGCGTGCGCGGCATTGCGTGGGCGCTCGCCATTTGCTTTTTAGCAGTCACAGCTTTGAGCTGGAGATACGCCTTCACCACCCCCATCGTTTTCTCAACCCTGATTACAGTGTGTTTGATTGCGGCCGCGTGGCTCTCAGCGAAGACAAGCTGAACTTTGGTTGGGAAGCGACAGGTCCGATTTTGGGTGGATCGTCGGCTAGAACTCTTCCCTAATCGGATTGTGGAAGAGTAGCACGTCATCCTCCCGCAATCAGAGGCAAACTCCAAACCGCGTCTCCGAGGCAATCAAGGATTATGGTTGGGGGAGGTCCAGCAGCACCACATCCGAACGCTCCTGCACTCGTTCGAGGACGACTTCACGACCATCTGGCGAGATGTCGAAGTCGCGAATGTGGAAGTCGGGAGCGAGATGGTAAGGGCCGGCAGAGGAGTGATGCGCCAGATGTCCAATTTGTCTGGAAGGAAACCCTGGACTAAATAAATGAATGCCGCGTCGGGAGCCCACAACGGAAAGTGAGAGTGAGCCCGGCAGGTGCAGTGAATCGAGGTGGCGAGGCCAGGCTCACGAAGCTAGTCTTCTCTTCCGTACGATCTCACCTGCATTGTAGCCTCGGTACGCCGAGTCCGGATCCATCAAAGCGCTCGACGCGCATTTTTTAGACGCTCTGCGGTCTCGGACGTTCGTGGAGGATCATCCAGGACGTGCCGAACTTGTCCCGGAGCATCGCAAAGCGGACAGCAAAAAAGGTCTCCTCCATCGGCATGAAAATCTGACCGCCATCGGTGAGGAGCGCATAAATGCGCTCCGCCTCCTCTGTGCTGTTGACGATGAGGGAAAGATAGGCGCTACGCATGGGCTGAAAACGGTCCGGCGGGACGTCGGCACCCATGAGTTCCGTTTCTCCAATGCTGATACGGGCGTGGAGGATGGCATTTTTCCAATCGGGTGAAACTTCACTCGGATTCGGCTGTTGGTCGTGGGTCATCATCATGGTGATTTTTCCTCCGAGGTGCTCCTCGTAGAAACGGAATGCCTGCTTGCAGTTACCGCCATAGTTGAGATAGGTGAGTAGTCTCATCGAGTTTCCTTTCTGGATGCGGCTGTAAATGTCTGGGCACAGAGAAGGACCGATGCCGCCAGTATCGTCCCCCGCCCGAAGGTTCGGACGAGCTTCGTCTCGGCACTCTGGTTGTCCCCTATACACGTCGAATAAGGAGCGTCGAAATCGACAGAGACCCACATTTTTTCGCGCACTATTTAAATGCTGTCAAAGATTTGACTTATTCCGAGATTATGTATTGAACAAAGTACCGAACTCCTAGCTGCGCCCACAACCCCACTCACAGACGCCGACACTGCACCTGTTGCGAAATAGAACGACGACGTGGAAAGGCGCGCGAATTCCCGGATGAACTTTCTGTTAGCAAATACCGAGTTCAGCGTTCAAGGACGAAACGAGATACTTCCACGCAAGGTAGTAGAGAATCATCGCGACCGGCAGACCGATCGGAGCAAGCGAGAAAATGTGATAGGGGATGGGAAATTCCAGCATGTGCGCCACGAAATAGCCGAGCGGCGCGAGGAGTAGCGGAAGCAGGCAGCCAAAAATTCCCAGCGAAAGGCGCACTTGCGTAAGAAACGCAGCGTGCAGCACGTTCCACAAACCCCACAGGTTGGGAACGAACGCCATCGGGAACACAATCACGCGTTCAATGGGAATGGGAGCATCGTAGACATAACGCACAAAAGTGAAAACGGTGGCCACGATCATCAGAAAAACCGTCGGCACCGCGATGCCTGCAAGATATGCGCGAAGAAGCGGATGCTTGTTCATGGTCCCTCTCCCTCCTCACAGTTGCCTTTCAACTCAAAAAGTACACGTCAAAATTTCCCACCAGTCACTCGCTCGGAAGAGAAAATTCCTTGCGTCCCGTGAGAAAGGCGGACTACAAGTGATAAACGAGCGCGGGAATCAGCGCCGGAAAAAAAATGGCTGCGGCGCCGGAAATCGCAAGCAACGCCCAGTCAAACCACGGCACGCGAACAGGCGAATGCTCGAGCCGCCGAAGCATGTCCGGCCAAAGATCGCGGCGAAGTTCCGCCCCATTCTCCAACTGCTCGACCGGCGGCAAAGCGTCACGCAACTTGTCGCGAATGTCGGCGAACTCGCTGCGCTCCGTCGAATTCTTCGCGGCCTCTTTCACGCCCTCTTTTTCGGGTTCCCTCATGAGTGCACTCCCAATCGCTGTAATTTTTTTCGCAGCAACCGTACCGCGCGGAACATTCGCGTTTTCGCCGCGCCTGCCGAAATGCCAAGAGCCTCCGCGATTTCCGGATACGTCTCGTCTTCCACCAGCCCGAGCTGTGCGACCACGCGCAACCGTGGCGGCAATTCCGCAAATGCTTTGCGAAGCGCCACGCGTGTTTGCTCCTGAACAGCGGAATCCGGCTTCTGCTCTGCGGCAATTTCGTCGGGTAGTTCGACATACGGACGCCGCCGTCGCAGATGATCGAGCGCCACGTTCGTGGCAATGCGCCGCAGCCACGCGGCGAAGTTAGCCTCAGGATGGAATCCCGCGTGCCCTTTGTGCATACGCCAAAAAGTCTCCACGGTCAGGTCCTCCGCCGCGGCCGGATCGCGTACGATGCGCACGATCCACCGGTACACATCGCGCTGGTGCTGCCCGAAAAGCGATTCAAAGGCGTCCAGATCGCCCGCCGCGAATCGCTGCAGCAATTCCATCCCCCGCCACCCTTTACCTGTACTTACCGTGGAACCAGCGCAAACGTTACATTTATTTTGCCCGCACTTCCAATGGTGTGGTCCAGATCAGGACAGAAAAGCGAGGACGTAATACGTCGATGTCAAAGCAGTGATCGAAATGCTTAGAAGACCGGGATCGAAAACGTAGGGCTCCTCACCAATTTACTGGAATTCTAGATTTGAGCTGCTAGCCAAAACGCAAAACGCCCGGGAGCGATGTTGCTACCGGGCGTTTGATACTGAGAGCTGGTACTAAAAACTGACGACTAGTAAATGTCGTACTGCGGGCGAGTACGTGGAATCAGTAAGTTACTGAAGACAGGAACCGATGAAATCGCGGGAATCGCAAGAATGGGGCAGTAGTAAGATGTTCTCCGGTTCTGCTCAGGTGTATAATCAGCCGCGCTCGAAGGAGGGCAGATAACATGCGCATGATGCTGAAAGTTTCAATCCCAGTCGAAGCCGGTAACGCGGCGGCTCGCACCGGCAGTTTAGGGACAACAATCAAAAACATCGTCGATGACATGAAGCCCGAGGCGGCCTACTTTTCCGAAGATAACGGCGAGCGAACCGGATACATATTCTTTGATATGAAGGACTCATCGGAGTTGCCTGCTATCGCTGAGCCGTGGTTCCTTGCTTTCAATGCCAGACTTACGGTCCGACCTGCCATGAATTCAAAGGACCTGGCGAACGCCGGTTCTGGGATTGAGAAAGCCGTAAAGGGGTACGGCAAAGCCGCGACCGCGTAGCATCGTCCAGGCGACCGGAAGTCTAACACGTCACCGGGAGCCCCGCGGACGGCATCTCGGGATTTCAGGATTTCAAGTCACGACGAGAAGAAACTTCTATCGGTTGTTGGCCCCTCAATACATGCAGGTTAAACGCGGCGTCCCGAACTGCAAGATGTTCATCGATGTCCCAATCGTTGGTTCTTAGCTCTCTTGCGCGTTGGGAAATTGCTGCCTCGGCGACGGCAATCTTCGCACTTAATTGCTCCTGTTTCACTTCCATCAATGCTGCAAGATACGGTTTCTGCCATTTCGGATACTTCATTTGTTCGTCCAACATAAAAGCTCCTTCGCTGTGTGGAATCTCACACGCTCAGCAGAGCGTATTTTTCAATTCGCTAGGGTTGAAAAGGTTGGCTCGCCGTTTCGGACCTTGGCGTCGGTCTTATGCACAAGGTGCCGTTGCCGAAATTGGGCGTGGCGGTAGGATGTGTATTGACATCACGACCTTACTCTCAAGTTCGGTCGAAAGCTAGTCAATCCGGGCTTCAGACGAAATCGCGTCGCGCCACATATTCGAGAAACTTCGACCTCTTGTTACGTTGGAATGTCTGTTCGTCAATTTCCCTGAAATCCATCGCTCACGCTGGGGCGAGGGTCTGACCGCTGAGGACATGAAGAAGTGTGTTTGGCTCCGACCTGAACTCGTGGCGCAAATCGAATTCTTGGAGTGGACCGAAAGCGACCATCTGAGACATTCGAAATTTGTCGGGATGCGGGAAGACAAGAACGCGCGCGAGGTCGTCAAAGAACACGGCGTGGAGAGTTAGATGACGGGCCGTTCGAGGCGTTCATCGCGCCATCG
>Ga0137385_10000630_pt1 | contig 28771 bp, 28 predicted proteins | sample SagtaG_FD_104921 | JGI IMG/M metagenome (GOLD analysis project Ga0137385, IMG submission 104921) | Vadose zone soil microbial communities from Sagehorn Ranch, Mendocino, California, USA - Sage2_R_80_16 metaG | ecosystem: Environmental > Terrestrial > Soil > Vadose zone | place: USA: California... | reverse complement strand
TACGAATCCACGTCCTGCGGATCGAGCTTCACTGCCTGCTGAAAGCTGGCCAGTGCAGGCTCCAGTTCATTGGCCGCGTGTTGCGCCAGGCCGAGGTTGTACCACGCCTGCGGATTGGTGGGAGCGAGTGCGAGGCCCTGCTGCAGCGACTTCTTGGCCTCATCGAGCTTCTGCAGGGTCATCAATGCGATGCCCTCGTTGATGTAGGCCTGGGCCAGCTTGGGATTTTTTTTGAACGCCTCTGCGAAGCTGTCGGCGGCCTTCTCGGTAAACTGCTGGCCCATCTGCGCCACGCCGCGATTGTTGAGCCGCACGGCTTCGGCATCGAACCGCACCTGCGCGCCGGCCGGGATGACCCCCACCACCCAAAAAGCAAGGGCCACGAACCCGTTAATTCGTATCCGATCGATCCCCAAAATTGTCTCTCCCAGCGCGGCTGGAACCCGCAAATCTCAGTTCGGTAGATGGAACTTATTAAGTGTATGCGAGCCGCCGCACCTTCGCCGCCCCGTCGTTGAGACCATTGACCGGGTAAACAACACCCGCCCCAATTTATACTTATCCCGTGATTCCGCTGCTGAGCACTATCGACTGGCGCAGCTTTCTGGCCCGCCCGCGGTTGCCGTCTCCGTCGCTCGAAGTGCTGGACGCGCTTTATCGGCAGTCAACGCTAATTACGGGAGCCGGCGGGTCGATCGGCTCCGCGCTGGCCCTGCGACTGGCGGGCCTTGCGCCTCCGTCGCTGCTGCTGCTGGATTCGTCAGAAAGCCGTCTTTACGCCTTGCAGCAGGCATGGGTCGCAGGCGGGGTTCCGGGAACGATGACGGCCATTCTGGGAAGTGTGGACGACCACACGCTGCTCGACGAAGTCTTCACCGTGCACGCACCCCGGGTTGTATTTCACGCGGCGGCTTTTAAACACGTACCCCTGATGGAAGAGCAGCCCCTGGCGGCAATCGCCAATAACGTATTTGGCACTCTCACCCTGGCCACGGCCGCAGCCGATCGCGGGGCGCGCGTGGTGCTGCTCTCTACCGACAAGGCCGTCGAACCGTCGTCGGTGATGGGAGCCACCAAGCGGGTTGCGGAACTGATCGTGCTCGCAGCGGGGGGAATTGTTCTGCGGCTGGGTAACGTGCTGGCCACGCGCGACAGCGTCACCGAGACGTTTGCCCGCCAGATCGTAGAGGGAAGCGCGCTCACTATTACCGATCCAGCCGCGCGGCGGTATTTTGTGACTCTGGACGAAGCGGTCAACCTGCTGTTGATTGCGGCGGCGGAACCCAAGCCTCAGAGCCTGCTGGTGCCGGAGATTCCCGCTCCGCATTTCATCACCGACCTGGCGCACTTTATGGCTCACACCCTGGCGCCGGAGCGTGCGGTCGAACTGGATTTCACCAACCCCAGGCCAGGCGACAAGGACTCAGAACAGCTCTGGTCCAGTTCTGAAACGGCCCGGCCCGCGGGGGAAAGCGGCCTGCTGAGCGTCGAATCTCCCGCGCTGCCCGAAGGGGATCTAGAAGCCTCGCTGGCCGCCCTGCGCACCGCCGTGGACGCGCGCGATCTGGCCGCCTCGCTCCTCCATTTACGTACGCTTGTCCCGGATTACACGCCCAGCACGGCGGTGATGGCGCTGTCGGGTCATCGAGTGTCTTCATGAATGAGTCTCAACCTAGAAAACGGCGCATCGGTGTTGTGACCACGTCGCGAGCCGACTACAGCCACCTCTACTGGCCGCTGCGGGAGCTTGGCGCTCGTCCGCAGATCGACTTGGGGGTGTTCGTCCTCGGCCCTCACCTTTCGCCGCAGTTCGGATCGACCATCCAAGAGATCGAGCGCGACGGGTTTCCGATCAAAGCGCGGATCGAGTGCCTGCTCAATTCCGACAGCGATACCGGAATGGCCAAGACCATCGGCCTTGCCATACTAGGGTTGGCGGATGCCTTAACCGCGTGGCGGCCCGACCTGCTGCTGCTGATCGCGGACCGCTACGAGATGCTGGCGCCTGCCTCGGCCGCCCTGGCGCTGCGCATCCCCATTGCTCACATTGAAGGCGGAGAAGTGAGCCAGGGAGCCATCGACGACCATGTGCGTAACGCACTCACCAAGCTTGCGCACGTTCACTTCACGTCTACTCAGACGGCTCGGCGCCGGGTCATCGCCTTGGGGGAGGAGTCCTGGCGCGTCCACCATGCCGGGGCGCCCTCGCTCGATCACATTCGCCGCTCGCAACTCCTCGACCGGACGGGGCTTGAAGCTCGGCTCGGCGTCAAGCTCGAGGCACCAACTCTGCTGGCGGCATGGCATCCGGTAACGATTCTTGCCGACACTAATTCTGAGGCCGACTCCTTCTTTGGCGCGCTTGCCGAGACGGCTGGGCAATTGATTTTCGTCTACCCCAACGCTGACGCCGGCAGCCAGGCCCTGATCGACCGCACGCGAGCGCTCGCGGCCACCCGCCCGCAGACCCACTCCTTCGTCAACCTCGAGGCAGTCAGCTACTGGAGTCTTCTCGGCCAGGTGAATGCAATGGTCGGCAACTCGTCCAGCGGCATCATGGAGGCCGCATCGTTCGCCCTGCCGGTGGTCAACGTCGGCATGCGCCAGCAAGGCCGCGAACAGGCCGCGAACATCATCGATTCGCCGCCAGCAACCGCCGCTATCTGCGCCGCGATTAAACGAGCCCTGAGCCCTGAGTTCCGGACCAGTCTCGCCGGCATGGTGAACCCCTACGGCGATGGAAGCGCGGCGAAAACGATTGCCCGGGTACTTTCCACCGTGCCGCTCGAGAACCTGCTCATCAAGCAACCCCCTCCCCTGCCCGAAGAACTCGCGGATTGATTCCGTCTTCCAATCCCCTGACTTTTCCTGTTTTCAAGAGAGCTCAAAGACAGAACATGGCCTACCACATTCCACTTTCCAGCCCCGACATCACCGAAGCGGAGATCGCCGCGGTAACAGCGGTCTTGCGCACGCCCGATCTGAGCCTCGGACCGGAACTCAAGGCATTCGAAGCCGATCTGGCGAAATACCACTCGGTACCCGACGCGGTTGCAGTCAGTTCAGGCACGGCAGGGCTTCACCTTGCCCTCCTCACGCTCGGCATCGGCTCTGGACATGAAGTGATTGTGCCGTCCTTCGCCTTTATTGCCGTGGCCAATGCGGTGCTGCAGGTGGGCGCCACGCCAGTATTTGCCGACATCGACCCGGTGACCCTGAACCTCGATCCCGCGCGAGTCGAGGATGCCGTTACGCCGCGAACCCGGGCTCTGCTCGTGGTGCATACGTTTGGGGTGCCCGCGGACATGGATGCGCTGCTGTCGATCGCCACGCGTCACGGCTTGGTCTTAATCGAGGACGCCTGCGAAGCCATTGGCGCCGAATTTGATGGACGCCGCGCCGGGACCTTTGGAGACCTTGCGGTGTTCGGCTTCTATCCCAACAAGCAACTCACCACCGGAGAAGGCGGCGCAGTTCTGGCCCGCGATCGGAAACACGCCGCCCGGCTGCGCAGCCTGCGCAACCAGGGTCGCTCAAGTGCGGAGTGGCTCGACCACCACGAGCCCGGCTATAACTATCGTCTGTCGGAATTGGCATGTGCGCTGGGCCGGGCGCAGTTAGTCCGGATAGATGAAATGCTGGCCATGCGCCGAGCGGCGGCGGAACGTTACAGCGATTTACTAAGTTCGATTTCGGGCCTGTCCCTTCCATCACTTACGCTTCCTCGCCGAAGCATCAGCTGGTTTGTATACGTTATCAAAACCACCATGAATCGCGATCAGGTACAAGCTGGCCTGGCAGCACGCAGAATCGCAAGTGGCCGCTATTTCGCTCCCATCCATTTGCAGCCGGCATGGCGAAATCACCCCGGTTCGGCTGCGCCTCTGCCAATTACAGAAGCGGTAGCGGCAAGCACCCTCGCCTTGCCGTTCTTCAATCGCATTACTCAAGAGCAGCAAAAACAGATAACTTCGGCCTTGGCGGAGATATTACTTTCTTGATATAATCTTTTTGTAACTTGTCCCTCGTATAAAGAATTAGTGGCGAACGGGACAGGAACGTACCTCGTCCGATCTGCTTCGTTTCCCTCTTTGCTTCCGCAAATTAATTATGTTTTGGGGTCAGTGATCTGATGCTTCGAAACATTGCCCTTTCGGCAACTCGCTGAAAGCGGCTTGCATCAACAGCACAGTACGAACAAAGCTGAATCAACGTGGAACAGGTTTCAGGCAGGGCCGGAAGCAGCAGGGGTATCTCCCGAACTGACTTTCCGTCGATGAGTTCCCGAAACAGGACTTCGCCAAGCGGTTTCCTTCATCGGTATGCGGCTCCCGCCTCTTTTGTTCCCTAGACTTGAATCCTCCAACCCGCGTCGAAGAGCAGGTGTATATGGTAGTTAAAGCGCAAAGTAAAGGACGAGGCCTTTCTGGATTGCACGTCGGAACGGATAATGTACGGCGGTATTTCCCTAGAGATGTCTCGACCATCGAACTGGAGTTGGATCATCTCCGGATCCAGTGTGGACTGGAGCCTGATTTTTGGCAGGGCCATCCTGAGATTTTCGATCCGCGCCTTTGTGCGTGGCTCGAAACCAAACACATGCACGGCAGCCGTGATCGTACCCCCGTGCCGCTGGCGCTGATTCCGGCGGGCAAGAATTCATTCCGCCTGCAACCCGTATCAGCCGATACGCAGGTGCGAGCCCGCCTCCATCCGCGGTCCGCAGCCTGAGTGCGGGTTCCTCCGGAAGCACGCAACACGCGTTGCTTCCGGTGTTTGCCATGCCGGCGCGAGTTCGTCCACCTGATTTCCAACTCAAGATCCTTCCCTCCCCAGATCTGAAACCGTATTCAATCTCTCCTTCCGTCGAATCCCTCTCGCTCAGGGCTGAGAATTCCAGACCGCTCGGTCCGGGTTGATAGACTTTGTTTGGAATGACCCTTGCCGAGCTTCAGAAATCGATTGATTATCACGTTGCCGCCGGCCCTGCCGCTGTAGGCGATCCTTGTGCCCTGGACGCGTTCCTCGAGTTCCGCTGCGCCCTCGAGACCGGCCAGATTCGCCCTGCTTCTCCTGATGTGAAAACGCCGACAGGCTGGCGTGTCAACGTGTGGGTGAAGCAGGGCATCCTCCTCGGCTTCCGGCTGGGGGCGCTCAAAGATTTCTCCGGCGGCGGATTCTCTTTCATCGATAAAAACACCTATCCGGCCCGCCGCATTGAATTGAGCGACGGTGTGCGCGTCGTTCCCGGCGGGTCTTCCATTCGATCCGGTGCCTATGTGGCGCCGGGCGTCGTTTGTATGCCGCCCATGTACATCAACGTCGGGGCCTGGGTCGACGAAGGCACGATGGTCGATTCGCACGCGCTGGTGGGATCGTGCGCGCAAATTGGCAAGCGCGTGCACCTGAGTGCCGCCGCGCAGATCGGCGGAGTGCTGGAGCCGGTGAACGCAAGCCCCGTGATCATTGAAGACGATGTGCTCGTGGGTGGCAACTGCGGGGTGTATGAAGGCACCATCGTGCGGAGCGGTGCCGTGCTGGCGTCGGGAACCATCCTTACCCGCGGCACTCCCGTTTTCGATCTTGTCAGCGGTGAAGTGCTTCGCGCCACCGATGAGCTGCCGCTGATGATCCCTAAAGATGCCGTCGTTGTGCCGGGCTCTCGCGCCATATCAAAAGGCAAAGGGCAGGACTGGGGCCTTAGCGTTTACGCGCCGGTGATCGTGAAATATCGCGATGACAAGACCAATCTCAGCACGACGCTCGAAGAGCTGCTCCGATAGTCCGTCGCTGAGGGCCAGGCAGAAGATCGGCTCGCGCCAATACTTTGCATCAGTCTGAAGCGATGGAATTACCAGGTGCAAGCATGCAGTTGATACGCTGGGGAGTTATCGGTCCAGGCCGCGCGGCAACGCGATTTGCGCAGGGTTTACAAGGAGCAGAAGGCGCGGCGATGGCCGCGGTCTGGGGCCGCAATCGGAATCGTGCCGAGGAGTACGCTGCGCAGTTTGGTGTTGCTGATGTTGCCGAAACCCTCGCCGCTCTTCTCGATTCTCGCATCGATGCGGTTTACGTGGCCACTCATCCTGACACACACGCAGAGATCTGCATCGAAGCTCTGGCGGCCGGCAAACACGTAATGTGTGAGAAACCAGCGGCATTGAACCTGCGCCAGCTCGACGCCGTTCTCTCCGCCGCCCGTGATCACGGTTGCCTCTTCATGGAAGCCATGAAGCCTCCGTTCTTCCCTCTGTATCGCCGGCTGCGTGCGCATCTGGCTGTCGATCCAATCGGGCCGGTGGGATTCGTGCGCGCCGGTCACGCTGACTGTACGATCGCGCCCGACTACCCGCTTCACTTCGCTGAACTCGGCGGCGGCAGCATTATGGGCATCGGGCCCTATGAGGCTTTTCTCGCGATTGACTGGCTGGGCGAGTTGAAGCGAATGCAAATCATGGGCCGGGTTGGATCGGCAGGCGTAGACACGCTGGCGCTGATTCAAACCGAACACGAACGCGGTATGGCCCAGCTTCATATGGGCATCGATCTTTTGAGCCACGGCGACGCGCTGCTCAGCGCTCCCGGCGGCTATGTCACTCTGCATGCGAACTGGTGGAACCCCTCGAGGGCAACCGTTCATTACATTGAAGGCCGCGAAGTGAAACTGGACGAACCCTTCGCGCACGGCGGCTTCAATTACGAAACCGATCATTTCTGTGGGCTGATTCGGGACGGATTGCGCGAGAGCCCCGAGATCACACATTCCCTCTCGCTTGGAATGGCGCGGCTGCTTGAAGAAGCGCGCACATCTCTCGGCGTGCGATTCCCCGGCGAATAAGCGCATAGGGAATATGGGCCGCCCCGAAGAGCAGCCCATCGTTTCGAGATTGTGCCCCATCACAGCCCGTTATTGCGGAGGAACGGCTGTACCCGTGGGATTCTGGGGCGCGGGAGGCGGAACAGGCTGTGTTTCAGAACTGGCTCCGGGCGCACTTTCCTGGATACCGATTGCACTGCCTGTGACCACTAACTCAACACGCCGGTTCTGTGCGCGGCCCGCATTAGTTGAGTTATCAGCGATGAAGTGAGTTTTGCCGAAGCCGCGTGCCGAGACATTTTCGTCAGGCACGCTCTGCGATACGAGGTAATCGCGTACACCGTTGGCACGCTCCTCTGAGAGCTTCTGGTTGTACTCTTCTGAACCGATGTTATCTGTGTAACCTTCTACTTGAAGTTTCAGATCAGGGTACGCGAGCAGAATTCCGGAAACCTTTGCGAGTTTCTCACGAGCATCCGGCTTCAGTGTGTACTTATTGAAGTCGAAGAGCACGTCAGACAGATTAACGATCAGTCCGCGCGCTGTTTCCCTGGTTTGCAACACCTGGTTCAACTGATTCTTGAGGCGCTCACGCGTCTGTTCTGCCTGGCGAGCGCTCTGCTCAGCCGCTTGTTGTGCAGCCCGTGCCTGGGCTGCGCGGGCGTCCGATTCCTGCTGCGCGGCGCGAGCTTCAGCCGCGCGGGCTTCAGACTCTTTAGCGGCCGCATCAGCCTGGGTGCGACGTGCGGCCTCCTGCTCAGCGGCCGCTTGGGACTGTTTTGCGGCGTCTTCAGCATCGCGGCGAGCCTGGCGTTGAGCCTCTTCATCTTCCGCCTTGATTTTGCGGATGGTGATGATGCGAGCGTCTTCGGCCGCCTGAACTGCTTCACGGGCGAAGGTGATGACCTGCTTGCGCTCACCCTTGCGGATGTCCATGTCTTGCGCGTTTTGCAGCGCTGTCTTTGCGGTGTTCATTGAGTCCGAAGCGTACTTGTCAGCTCCCGCGGCGCTGGCGATCTGCACGGCGTTTTCCGCTTCATACAGTTCCAGCGGCGAGCGCTCGTTGCGCGTAATCGGATGCAGCACTGCATGTCGGCCGGCCGTCTCAGCATACGCCCCACGTGGCAGCAGATTATAGTGAGCGTTTACCTGTTCGATTACACCTTGGGTGCGGTCCTGCACCACGTTTTGCATCACGACGAGATCGCTCGGCGTAGTCACCGCATAGTAAGGCTCGGCGGTGATGATAAGTCCGAACGTCTGCAGATTGGTGGTCACGTTCATTTCATTGCGGTCTTTTCCTCCGGTGGGGAGCACTTCACCGAGGTTGACCGGGCGCCCTTCGGGCGTGATGCCCCAGAGAACATAGGTAAGATACTCGGGACCGAAACCGTTGGCCGGAGTTAAACCTTCGACAGTAACTTCTACTGAAGTTCTTCCTCCGCGCGCTTCGACTTTGGCAGAGCCTCTGGCGGTGGGCAGCAGGCTCGTGCCCTGGAAGCCTACCTTGGTCCAGCCGCTGCGGTGAAAGTAATTTATAGCCGGAATGTCGCGTGCAACTACCTGGATCTTATACAGCGGCACGCCGTTGTTGAGCATCACCGGCTGTTGCTGATTCTGGTCTTGCCGATTCTCCGTGGGATTCGACTCCTGCGCACTCAACCATCCTGATGCTGCGAGGAGTAATATCGCGACGCTGTACTTGCAATTTTTGTTGATCATGTCGTTCAACCCTCTCGTATCGAACCAATTCAGTGCGGTCAATTTAGCTCTCTGACTCACGATTACAGAACTTGCCGGTGCAATAACCTCACGCAGATGTGGATGCCATCGCCCCTGAGTAAGTTTTCTGAGGGATGGGCAGTTTAACTAAGTGCAATCGCTTGAATGAGAAACGGATTGTTGATTGGCCGCGAAGAAGATACCGAAATGAGTTATCGGACCTGTAAATGAATCAGCTTAAGATTCTTTGTTATTCGAGTGTGTTGCCGGCACGCTGGGTCGCAAGCGCTTTTACGGTTTGGAAGTGCAGGCATTGGCGGCGGGCGTGACAGCTTGCGGATGTGCTCCCAATATTCCCTGATTGATTGTGCCGCCATTCATCCTGAACATCCTGGGCATCGACATGGAATGGCTGGCCAGCCGCCGAATCCGCCGCGGCAGTTTCGAGCGCCATCGGATTAGGGGCCACCACGTTCCTGCTTCCTGAAACCAAAGGAAAGAGTCTCGAGGAACTCTCCCGAGAGGACGGTCCTCTCCCTGCCCAACGAGCTGCCAGACACTCGGTCTTGGCGTTACTACAGCCACATGACAGTGTGGCCGGGACAGGGGTTGGCAGCTTGGACAACAAGATCCTCGGCCAACTCAAAGCCGTGCCGGGCAAAGTACCACGCGGCGCCATGAACCCGTTCCTGCAGCGCTCCGTCGGGATAGAGAGCCCGGCTGATGGCCTGGGCGTGGCGTCCCAGCGAACTCTCCTGCTGCAGCTGGAAGTTGGCAACGAGCCGGCGCAGACGATTCATCTGGTAGCGCATTTTTCGAGAGGCCGTTTCGGCGGAGCGCCCCAGCCCTTCGTCGAGCGTTCGCATCCATTCGAGCAGAGTAGTAAGCTCGGCATCGAGCGCCGTGCCGGCCGCTGCCAGCTTGCTTTTCCCTTCCACCGGCATGGCGCGCGCAGCCAGCAGCTGCGCAAGCGAATTTGCATCCTCAGCGAATACGCGATCGAGCGTCAACTCGTGCCTGTGCAACAGCTCGCCAATGTCGGGCTCAACCAGCGTGGCGGAGAAACGCGGCTGCACCCGCGTCATCCGGTCCAGAATACGGTCGAACAGCACTGCGGATTGCGCGAAATACGCCACCTCTGCGGGGCCGCCGATGGTCAGCGACGTGGAGAGCAGAAAATCCTGAAAGATGGGCCGCAGCAGCGCCGAGGGCGAAATTCGCTCCGGTTCCGCTTCGAGAATTCCAACCAGGTCGGTCGTGGAATGCTTCTCGCGTCCCGCCTGCCACAAACCGTTTGGTTCCGCCGTGGTGGCCGGCAGCCGCTTAAGTGCAACTCGCGCCCCCGAGGCGGCGTCGATCAGAAACAGCAGGCTCGACCCAAGCGCCACTGCCACCTGGACGTGATAGCCGGCGGCCTCAAGGGTGTGATTGCGCTCGACCAGCCGGGCATGGAGTTCATCCGCCTGCTCCAGCGCTGCGCGCAGCACCGGGGCGCCCATGCGATGAACGTCGCGGCCGCCGGCATCGAGCACCAGCAGTCCCTGCGCGCCGAAAACGCTGGAGTAAAACTCGGCAAACGCCTGCGCCAGGGTGCGGTCGGGTTTGTAAGCGGCGGCCAGAGATTCCATGGCATCGGAATAACCCAACAGCTCCCATGCCTGATCAATGAGCGGAGTGATGGAGTCGTCGAGGACGATTCCTCCCACTGGCCGGGCTGTCTCGGGAGCCCTCTCGTACACCAGCTTGCGAAGCTCCCTGCGAGTGGGAAAGGTGACGTGATTGATTTCGGCAAAATCGTGGTCTTCGCTGGCCAGCCAGAAGATAGCCGCGTGCGGCCGGCCCGCGGCGGCAGCCTGGCGCGCGCGCGCAATCGCAGTCGCCGCCTTGAACGGAGTAAACAGCGGGCCGCCGAAAAGCCCTACCTGCTGGCCGGTGACGACCGTTCCAGCGCCCCGGCGTAAAGCCTCAAGGGTGGGCGCCGCGGAGTCTGAGGTATTTTGCGCGGCCAGTACCGCAACCATCTCGCCCCAATGTGCGGGCAGCGGAGGACGCGTCTGCCAGCCGGAGTCGGTAGGTCCTGAAGAGTAGAAGGCACGCGCGGTCGATGCGCCGGCACAATAGTCAAGAAAGAGGCGACTCAGACCGGGAGCCTCGGTGATGGGATGACAGTCTGCGGTGGGCAACGTGATCACTTCCGGTTCGAGACCCTGAATACCGCCAGGGCGTGCAGTCAATTGGCGTTCGGCTATGTTAAGGATGCCATGCTAAGGCTAATCGATGCACAAGTGGAGATCGAGCTTGTGGGTATACTCATTTTGACCGGGTTACGAGGAGACACATACCGAGATGCCGAAGAAAGCAAAGGCCCCCGATGTTGGTAAGCCAGAGAAATCACCTGCCACAAAATCCACGAAGACTAAAGCCGACAAAGAAAGAAAACTGAAAGTCGCCAAGGGAACTACGGCCAAAACAGCTGCTGGGTCGGCGAAGGTGCTCAGCTCAGAGGTTGTGTACCAGGGAAAACTCTTCCGCGTGACGCAGGACCGGATCGTCGAACCTGGAGGCAACGAGAGCGTGCGCGATGTAGTCCGCCACAACGGAAGCGTGGTCGTGCTGGCTGTCGACAACTCCAAGAACAAAAGAGACCCATGGATCGTAATGGAGCTTCAGTATCGCCATGCGGCAAGCCGCTACCTGTGGGAACTGCCCGCCGGAAAGCTCGATCCCGGCGAAGATCCGCTGGCCGGCGCGCAGCGCGAACTTGAAGAGGAAACAGGATACCGCGCAAAAAAATGGAAGCCGTTGGTGGAGTACTATGCCAGCCCAGGTTTTCTCGGCGAATCAATGAAAGTTTTTATTGCCGAGGGTTTAGTTCCCGGAGAGGCTCATCCCGAAGAGGACGAGACTATCGAGCTTCGCCTCGTGAAACTGTCAGAGGTACTCAAGCTCTTTGAAAAGGGCGAGATACTAGACGGAAAGACCCTCTCGAGCGTGTTGCTCTACGCACGCAGGCTCGGCGCAAAGGGCGGAAAATAGACACGACCAGCGTTTTTTTGAATTGGCCCGCGTTCTTTGAGAAGGCTCTAGTTGTCTCACGTTGTGATAGCTATGGTGGAAAACCTAATCAACCTTTATTCGGGTTTGGACGTCATAGCTTGTAGCCGCGCGTGATTCCCTTTTATACCTTCACACGTGGCGTACTCCTCACGATGCAAGGAAGGCGGGAGCCTGTGGCTCAGTACAAAGGGAAGGTTAAGTGGTTCAACAACGCCAAGGGCTACGGATTCATCGGACGTGAAGACGGCCCGGATGTATTCGTCCACTATTCAGCAATTCAACTGGACGGCTACAAAACTCTGAAAGAAGGCGATGACGTGGAATTTGACATCGTCCAGGGTCAGAAAGGGCCCCAAGCCGACGCGGTGATCCGGCTCAGGGATGCCGCCCATAACGCAGCATAGCTCGAGCTGCCAGGTGTGACCCGGAAAGCCACCGCAGTGTGGGGAACTTGGGTTGCGCCTAACACACTTCCGCTTATCCCAGATCGTTAAGCAAATAAGCCTCCTCAGCACATCTGCCGTGGAGGCCTTTTTGCGTCCGGATCAACGTCAATTCTCCGCTTTGGCCTGAGGCGCGGCGTGTAGTGCGCAGTTTGCTCCCGCAGCCCCGCTGGCCGATACTGATCGCGGAGCATCATCGAATGGACAACATCACCATGGCCCGGCTGCTTGAGCAGACCGCCGATCTGCTCGAGATCGATGGGGCAGACAGCTTTCGCATCCGGAGCTATCGCCGTGCCGCCGAGGCCGCCGAGCAGACTACCGTGGACCTCGTTGCAGCATCGGAAGACACCGCGTGCCTGCTTGGAATTCCCGGTATAGGCAAAAGCATGGCGGCCAACATCAAGGCCATCGCACAAACCGGCTCGCTTCCCTTGCGGGAGGAGTTGCTCGCCAAATACGGCAGCAGCCTGCTGGAATTGATGAAGCTGCCGGGCATGGGCCCGAAGACCGTGGCGTTGTTCTGGTCAGCTGCGCAAGTCTCCAGCATCGACCAGCTTGCTGAGGCGATCGAGGGCGGCCGGCTCGCGGAGTTGCCGCGCATGGGCCAGAAGCAGCTCGACAAGCTCCGCAAGGGGATAGAGGACTATCGGCGAAGCGCCGGGCGTTTCCGCATCGACCAGGCCCAGGAAGCCGCTGAGCGGCTGGAGCTTTACCTGCTGGCCTTCACCGGCATTGAAAAGGTAACGCCTGCGGGCTCGCTGCGCCGTGGCCGTGACACAGCCGGCGACCTTGACCTGCTGGTGACCGGCCCGGCCTGCGCGCCCGAACATACCGCCGCGGCGGTGGAGTATGTTGCCGCCTACCCCGGCATTCACGACCTGATCGCCAAGGGCGAAAACAAGGTCAGCTTTCACCTCGCGAGCGGCATGCAGGTCGACGTGCGGCTGCTTCCGTCGGCATCGTATGGCGCAGCGCTGCAATACTTTACCGGCTCGAAGATGCACAACGTCTCACTGCGCCAGCGGGCTCTCAAAATGGGCTTCACACTCAGCGAGTGGGCGCTGGCCCGGCTTGAGGATAACTCGCCGGTGGCAGCGGCGACAGAAGAAGAGATCTATGCTGCGCTGAACATGGACTGGATCGCTCCGGAGATGCGCGAGAATCTCGGCGAGATTGAGTGCGCCGCCAACCACACACTGCCCCGGCTGATCGAGGAGAGCGATTTGCGCGGCGATGTGCACATGCACACTCACGCCACGGATGGGCGGAACAGCATCCGCGAGATGGCCGACGCTGCCCTGGAGCTGGGCTACCGCTATATCGCCATCACCGATCACTCCAAAAACCTGGCCATGACCAATGGCCTGGATGAGAAGCGGGCGCTCGAACATATGCAGCACATCCGCGAAGTAGACAAGGAGATGGCGGGAAAGATTCGCGTCTTCACCGGCATCGAAGTCGACATCCTGGCCGATGGCGCGCTGGACCTCGACGACGAAGTACTTGCGCAGATGGACGTGGTGATCGCCAGTATCCACAGCCGTTTTGACCAGAGCCGCGAAGAGATGACGGCACGAGTGATGCGGGCCATTGAAAATCCTAACGTGCGCATTCTTGGCCATCCAACCGGACGAATGATTCTGCGCCGCGAGCCTTTCGCGCTCGATCTGGGCGCTATCTTCCGCCGGGCAGCGGAACTGGGTGTAGCCATGGAGCACAATGCATCACCCGCACGGCTGGACTTGTGCGATCGCGACCTGCGGCTGGCCAGGGAACTGGGCTGCAAGATTGTCATGAATACCGATTCTCATAACACCCGGGAGCTGGCGGAAGTGAGCTATGGAATCCGGCAGTTGCGCCGAGCCTGGCTCGAAGCGAAGGACGTGCTGAACACGCTTGCGCCGGGTGACTTTTTGGCAGCGCTTCGACCCCGAGTCTGACATGAAAGTGGGGTTGAAACGGAGACAACCGGCCTCTGGGGTGGGGCATCCCAAACAGTGCCCGCGTTACGGTTGCGAACGAAGTGCAGCGCGGGGTATTTAGGAGCGAATTCGATGGCGAATCAATCCGATCCACGCACCAACCCTCAGCAGACTCGCGAAGATCAGACCAAGGGCAGCCAGTCATCCAACATGGGCAACAAGGGAAGCCAGACTTCCAACCAGGGGACCAGCGGCAGCACCTCTTCTGGGTCGACCAGCCACACCATGGGCGAAAAAGACCGTAACAAGTCAGGGAATCAGCCGAGCAAGGAAGCTCAGGTCAAGGGCGGTCAACATTCGCAGTCGGGCGGCAAAAGCTAAACGCGGTGCGTGCCGGGCAGACGAAACGCTGGTCGGCATTGCTCATTAGTTAAAGCAACATCGAATGCAAACCCACGCCGAATTGACGGCGTGGGTTTTGCGTTTCTGGGTCGCGCTCAAGTTCTCTTTGGCAACAGCGTCGAAAAATGAAGGTACTCTTCGACCACGATGCGGACATGGTCGCAGGCGACCAGATGATTTGCCGTCCGAAATCGCTGAATGAGTCAACGGTTCCGACGAATCGTTCAGACCGGGTGACTGAAAAAGAACCGTCGGCACGAAGGACTCCCTCTAATGCCTCCCCAATCGCCAGGTTTATAGATTCGATCCATGAAATCGCCAATATGAGGTTCAACCTCCCTTTGCCACCATTTCTCTCCTTGGCTCGAATCGAGCAAAAAGACTTAATCCTTGTCGCGTCAGCAGGCAGAACGGGTCTATCATTAGGTCGCTATGAGTCTGTTGCAGCACGATTCCCAAGCTCAGGACGACGCCGCTCGCGGCGAGGAGTTCACCAAGGGCTCCAGCCATCTCATTCGGACCGGGCTGGTGGCGGCAGTAGTCGTGACCATCGCAGTTGGCCTCTATTTCCGCATGGGCGAAAAGCCCCCTGTGGCGACCGGCCAGGTGGTCAACCTGACCGCCCATCTGATGCACCGCGAGACTTCGGGACTCGACGCGAACGGCGCGGCGATGCCGAAGGAGAAGTTTGACCAGGTGCTGCTGTTCGCGCACCTTCAGCTGCATAACCAGACCAAAGAGCCGCTCTTCCTGCGGCACATGATGGCCAACCTCACTCTTGACGATGGCATTCACACCAGCTATGTTGCCATCCCCGCAGACTACGAGCGGATATTTGTCGCGTACCCCGACTTGGCCCCGTTGCGCGGCAAATCGATTCCCACTGAAGCCACTATCCCGCCCGGCCAGACGCTGGAAGGCGATTTCGTATCCGCCTTCCGTTTGGACAAGCAGCAATGGGACGGGCGCAAGGGCCTGAACTTTAACGTGGGTCTGCGCTACAACCCTGACCTGGTGCTCACTCCCACCAGTCCGGTTACTGACCGGTAGGCGGCGCCGGAGCGCCCTTGGGCGTGGAGAGATAACCGGTAACCTGGTTCTTCGAATTGATGGCGTTGATCACGATCTCGTAGAGCGCCGGTTCTTTGCCGCTGTAAAACTGCAAAGGCTCGTCGACGTTGCGATCCTTCTTTTCGTACTTCCGATCGTCGGCGTACACGACGACCGTGAACTTGCTCTTTTTCGAGTCAGTCTTCTTCAATTCCAGGCTGATGGTACCCACGGGCTTTTTTTCGCCCTTGCTTAGGGTGAATTCATAATAGGTGCGATCGCCCTTGTGCTTCAGCAGTTCGAGTTCGTCGTGATTGCGCGCGATCAGGCCGCTCTGCTGGCCCATATCCCCGCGCATTGATTGCAATTGGGTCACCGCGCTCGCCAAGTCGCTTTGCGTCTTGGCCACATCGGTCTTTACCCCGCCCACGTCGGTCTTCACATTTGAAACTTCGCTGGTAACGGCGTTCACCTGCTGTGCCGTCTGCTTCTGTGCGTTCTCGAGGCGCCTGGTTTCAATCTGCTCACGAGCGATAATTTGTTCGGCGCGCGCGTCCATCTGCTTCTGCGTCAAACCCAGTGACTTGCCCAGTTCATCGGTGGTCACCTTGAGCCGCGCGTCGGTTTCGCGCAGCTGGGCAGCGAGCTTCACGTTCTGCTGGGAGACGTCAGCCACCGCAGCTTCTTCGTGGGCCAGTCGGCCGCTGAGGCTATAGGTCCATGCCAAGCCGCCGACGGCGCACAGTACAGCGATGGCAATCGCTGCCAGCAGGGCGCCGGAATAGGTTCTGGGGGTGCTTTCCAATTCGCTCATGGTCTACCTTTCATCTCCTTGGCGGTCCTGCATGGAACCGCATTCCTGGTGGGCGTCTTTTCCCATTTTGACGCAGGCCACAGGGATTTTCCTTCTAGGATTTGCCGCTAACGCCCTTCATTCACAAAATCTCGTCAGTTCGCAGGTACGTTTCCTGGGGGAACTTTCAGATTATAGAAAGAAAACCCTCTGTGCCGAAAAAGCTTGCGTACGCACGGTTTGCAATCGCCTCAAGGCACCGCTCCGCCCTCTCGCCGTGCGCCCGCCGTGACAAGCATAGAACCGCTACGTTATAAAGAACTTTGATCCTTTTTGGCCCCGGGCTTTCTTGATTCACCCGGTCTGCTGCCGCAACCACAAAATTAGCATCGAAAAATAGGGGAGATCCGAGGGATATGTCCACTGCTGTCGCTGGTAAGGGTCTGGAAGGTATTGTTGCGGCGAACTCCGGGGTTTGCTTCATCGATGGGGAGGCCGGCGTACTGGCCTATCGCGGAATCGATATTCACGAATTGGCCGAGAACTCGACCTTTGAAGAGACCACTTACCTGCTGTGGAACGGCCGCCTGCCCAACCAGTTCGCATTGCGCGAGTTTCAGGCGCAACTGGCCCTCGCGCGTTCGCTCGATCAGGGCATCGTTGAAATGTTGCGCACCTTTCCCACCTCCGCTACACCCATGGAAGTGTTGCGCACCGCGGTTTCAGCGCTCAGCTTTTATGACGCCGATGAGAAAGACAACTCCCACGACGCCAACGTGCGCAAAGCCTATAACCTGACCGCGCAGATTGCCATGATCGTGGCCATCTACGACCGGCTGCGCAAGGGGCTCGCAATTGTGCCGCCCGATCGTTCACTCAGCCATGCAGGTAACTTCCTGTGGATGCTGAACGGCGTAAAGCCTTCAGAGACAGCGACCCGCACGCTCGACATCGCATTGATTTTGCATGCCGATCATGAACTGAACGCCTCAACATTTGCCGCGCGCGTCATCGCTGCAACCTTGTCTGACATTCACTCGGCAATTACTGGGGCTATCGGCGCGCTCAAGGGACCGCTGCATGGCGGAGCCAATGAAGGCGTCATGCGCCTGCTGCACGTCATCGACAAGGCTGGCGCCGATCCGGTCGAATACGTACGCAATATGCTCGCTGCCAAGCAAAAGATTTCCGGTTTTGGCCACCGCGTCTACAAGACTGAAGATCCGCGCGCCACTCACCTGCGCCGTATGAGCGAACAGTTGGGCAAAGACGCCGGCCAGCCGAAGTGGTTTGAGATGTCGCGGGCCATCGAGCTCTACATCAACAAAGATAAGAAGCTCAACGCCAACGTGGACTTCTACTCAGCTTCGACCTATGCCACACTGGGCATCGACATCGACCTTTACACGCCGATCTTTGCCATCAGCCGCATCTCCGGCTGGGCCGCCCACGTGATCGAGCAGCTGGATGATAACCGCCTGATCCGTCCACGCGCCGAGTACATTGGGCCGGTGTATCCGTCGCCGTGGATTCCGGTGGATGAACGGCCATAGTTCTACGACTTTCTTCTGCGATTAAAAGTCGGTGCTCTCTCGCCAGGTCACTCATCGATCTGGCGTCGGTCGGATTCCGCCCGGCTGCGGATTAGCTCGTCAACTGTCTGACCTCCTGTGATACATTCCGGGTGTGAGGGTCTTCCTTCACCGCCACCAATCCCAGGGGGCCCCTGTTTCTCAGCTGCAGCGACACGCCCTACCAGAATCTGACTTCCACCTGGGCAAACTCCGCCCAAAGCCGGGTCGAATCATCTAGCGGAATTTGCTCAAAAGTCCTGCCCCGGCACCTGACCTCTGGAAGGAGAAACCGTATGACTCTCGGCCTGAGTTTACCCGCATTCACTCAACTGCACGTGATTATCAGCCTCGTCGGGATCGCTGCGGGATTCATGGTGATCTTTGGAATGATTGGCGGCCGGCGATTTCCGATGTTGACCGCGATCTTTCTGATCACCACTTTCCTGACCAACATCACTGGCTTCATGTTTCCATTTAATGGAGTCACTCCAGGGATCGTGATCGGTGTGTTGTCGACAATCGTGTTGCTACTGGCTATCTACGCGGTATACGGGGCACATCTCAGAGGTGAATGGCGCGGTTGCTACGTAGTCAGCTCAGTTTTGGCTCTGTTCTTCAACTTTTTTGTGCTGATCGTGCAGTCCTTTGAGAAGATACCGGCGCTGAAAGCCATGGCTCCCACCCAGTCAGAACTCCCGTTCAAGGTTGCGCAGTTTTCAGCTCTGCTTGTCTTCGTCGTTCTTGGCGTGATCGCCTACAAAAAATTTCGCATCGCGGATGTAGGCCAGACAATCTAGTCATTTTCGCCGGACATGAAAATCCGGTGCTGCCGCGCCTTCCACATCAGGTAGAGACCCCAGGCAGCGTGAGTGCAGCTGTCGCGCAGCGTTCCGTTCAGCATCATGTCTTCGAACTGGGATACCGGGATGGAGTGCACGAGGAGATCGTGTTCCTCCGGATCGGGCTCTTTCTCACTATGGGTCAGGCCGGTAGCGACAAAGACGTGCTGCTTCTGGCGTGTAAAGCCGTAGGCGACCCAGTTCCAACCCAAGTATGTCATCTGCTCGGCATCCAGCCCAAGTTCCTCTTTCAGCTCCCCGCGGGCGAGCTGTTCTGGGTCTTCAACCTCGATCTCCCATCCGCCCTGGGGCAGTTCGAGGGCGCGCTCCTGGATGGTGTACCGAAACTGCTCCACCAGCCAAACCCGGTCTTGGTCGAGGGGGATGATAATGGCGCAATCCTCTTTCTCGACAACGCCATAGACGCCTTCGCAGCCGTTGGAGCGGAGAATCTTGTCTTCACGCAGGCGCAGCCATTGGTTGCGATAGATCTCGCGGCTGCCCAGGGTAGTGATGGAGGGAGTTATGTGGAACGGGTCTGTTGGATTGGTCACAGCATTAGTTTGCCACGGACTGCCTGTGCGACTGGCCTCTCACTGTGCCCTTAACCGAAAAGAGCGCAACCGGCCCAGCAGCGAAGCCGGTCCGCTCACCGACAGGCGGACGAGATTGCCGTCGTAGGCGCGGCTGTGAATCACCATTCCGGCCTCAATTGTCGCCAGCACTGCACCCTCATTCTGGGGAACGCGCAAGTCGGCGTCGATCACCGGGTCGGACTGCAGCGCCCGGTCGATGGCCAACAGCAGCGCTTCAATTCCCTCCCCCGTGCGCGCCGAGACCGCTGCCTCACCGTTGGACTCCGACTTGGCGTTCAGGCCCTCACGCTCGTGCTCGCCCAACAGGTCGATCTTATTCAGGACTTCAATGCGCGGCTTGTCGAGAGCTTCCAATTCGCCCAGCACCTTTTCAACCTGCGACTTCTGCTCTTCGCCGTAGGTCGAGGCGGCATCGCGGATGTGCAGCAGCACCTCAGCCTGCTCCACCTCTTCAAGCGTGGCGCGAAAGCTCGTGACCAGCGTGTGCGGCAAATTGCGGATGAATCCCACGGTGTCAGATAACAGGACCTTGCGGCGGCTGGGCAGTTCGATGGCACGCAGCTTGGGGTCGAGCGTGGCAAACATACGCGAAGATTGCAAAACCTGCGCACCCGTCATGCGATTGAACAGCGTGCTCTTGCCGGCGTTGGTATAACCCACCAGGGCCACAGTCGGAACCGGCACCGACTCGCGCCGCTGCCGCTGCTGGCGGCGCACTCGGCGCACTGACTCGAGATCCAGCTTCATCTGATCGATGCGACGCTGAATGCGCCGTCGATCCGTCTCGAGCTGCGTCTCACCCGGTCCGCGTGTGCCGATGCCGCCGCCGAGCTGCGACATCGATTTGCCGCGTCCAGTCAACCGGGGAAGCATGTATTCAAGCTGCGCCAGTTCCACCTGCAACTGGCCTTCGCGCGTGCGGGCGTGACGAGCAAATATGTCGAGGATCAGCTGCGTACGGTCGAGCACACGGCACGGCAGGGCTGCCTCAAGATTGCGCAGCTGCGTGGGAGAAAGATCGTGGTCAAACAGCACCAGGTCAGCCTCTGCGGAGGCGGCAACCCCGGCAATCTCTTCCACCTTGCCGGCCCCGATCAGTGTTGCCGGATCAGGCCGCGAACGGTGTTGTGTCAACTCGGCGGCAATTTCAGCACCGGCGCTTGAAACCAGTTCGCGAAATTCGGCGAGCGATTCTTCAGCGTCAAGACCCGGAGATGCGTTGGAGGGAACACGCGCGCTGAAGCTCTGCGCCTCGGAAGTCTCAGCAGTATCTGCCGTGCCTTCGCCAAGGCGCGAGACCGCACGCGCGCCTGATGCTCCAGTGCGTTTGATCGAGCGGACAGCGATGTCCACTCCTACAAGGATGGCTCGTTCCGGCGGAGTGCCGGTATCGCCGCTCCTTTTCTCTTCAGCCGCCAATCGAGACTGCTCCCCGCGGACTATCGCCCGATCCAGCGGATGGACCAGAAGACGGCGCACCGACCGGGGCAGGGCCTAGACCGGTATGCATGCCTGCCGGACGATGCTCACCGTGCATCACGCTCCGGTTGCTCACAACGGTCGAAATTGCATGTTTGAAGATCAGTTGCTCCTGGCTGTTGTTTTCCAGCAGCACGGAGTACTTGTCGAAGGACCGAATCTTTCCGGTGAGCTTGACGCCGCTGACCAGGTAAATCGTGATCGGGGTTTTGTCCTTGCGAACGGTATTCAGGAAGGTGTCCTGAATATTTTGTGCCGGCTTATTTTCCATTTGCCGATCTCCTACTTTCTCAATATGAGTTAGATGCAACGGTAACAAGAATTCGCGTGTAGAAAAAAATACGCGGGGACGGCACCGGAAGCCCCGGAGTCGTCGGGTCCCGCAATGTGACAACATTATAGCGGTTCACCGAGCTTTTCAACCCTTGCCCCCGGGAACTCGATTTATAGGCTTTTTTCGCACCTTGTAACCGTCCATTCATCCCCGGACCGGCTGATAACATTGATGGGTGAAAGACTCCGCAACCTCTTCATCATTGCCCCTTCCCATCGCCCAATCAGTACCGATGCTGGACTTGTCTCGCCAATATCTACCGCTCCACGAAGAACTTGTGGCGGCGGTTGCCCACGTGCTTGAGACGCGCCAATTCATTCTGGGTGAGCCGGTTGCGGCCTTCGAACGAGAAGCGGCCGCCGAGTTGGGAGTCGCGCACGCCGTTGGCTGCTCATCGGGCACCGACGCCCTCTGGCTGGCGCTTGCGTCCGCCGGAATCGGACCGGGAACTGCCGTGATCACGACCCCTTTCAGTTTCTTTGCTTCGGTCAGCTGCATTCTCCGGGCTGATGCTGCCCCACTGCTTGCAGATATTGATGCCACCACCTTCAACCTGGATCCAGCCCGAGTCGAGACGGTTCTAAATGGGCCGCGCGGCGCCAATGTGCGCGCCATACTTCCGGTGCATCTTTACGGACAATGTGCGGACTGGGATTCGTTCTCGATGATGGCGCGTGAACGCGGCCTGGCGCTGATTGAAGACGCCGCGCAGGCTTGGGGAGCCCAATGGAAGGGCCTAAAGGCCGGTGGACTTGGCGACGTCGCCGCCTTCAGCTTTTATCCCACAAAGAACCTGAGTGCGGCCGGCGATGCTGGAATGGTCACTACAAATTCTGACGAACTGGCCGAACGCGCTCGCATGCTGCGACAGCACGGCATGCGCCGCCGCTATTACCACGACGAGGTGGGCTGGAACACTCGCATGGATGGCTTCCAGGGCGCTATCCTCAGCGTGAAGCTCAAATACATCGTCCGGTGGAACGCCGCCCGACGCGCCGTTGCCGAGCGTTATCACGAACTGTTTCGGGCTGCGGGGCTCGCCGAAGCCGGGCCGTACCCCACTTTTGGCGTCGTGCTGCCCCACGAAGTTCCGGACACCCGCCACGTATGGCACCAATACGTCATCCGCACAGCCCGCCGTGATGCCCTGCGTGACTTTCTCGCCAGCCGCAACATCGGCTCGGAGATCTACTACCCCGTGCCGCTCCACATGCAGCAGGCGCTGAAAGGGCTGGGCTACGCTGAGGGCAGTTTCCCCGAAGCCGAGCGTGCCGCACGCGAAGTGCTGGCGCTGCCCATCTTCCCCGAGTTGCGCGAGGACGAACAGCAAACTGTGGTGCGGGCGATCGCGGAGTTCCTGAGCTAGAACCTTTACGGCGAGGATGCGTTCGTTCTGCGTTAACTGCGTGATCGATTCCGTCAAATTAATGTTTTAACGACCAGAATCTAATTCCCCGAGCAGCGCCGCGACTTCTTGATGAAGCTGAGGCAGATATGCCTGGACGATCTCCCACACAATGTCGTCGCGCACGGTCGCGTAGCCGTGAACAATCTGATTGCGAAAGGCGATGATCTCGCCGGGGAGTGAAATCTGACTGCGAAACTGCGGGAAATCGCGGAATAGCTGAGACAGCGCTTCGCCGATGATGCCGAACTTTCGCTCGACAGCAGCCCGCAGCATATCGTCATTCTGATAGGCTTCGAGGTCTTTTTCCCCGGTGAAGGCTTCGATACTTGAAGCAGCATTCGCGATATCCCACAGATAAGCCTTTGCGTCACGCTGCATAGAGAAGCTGCTGTTGTTCGGAGATGTTTCGCAGAATATAGGGGTTCCGGATCGCCCCCGCTTCTACCAGATCCACGGGGCGCGAAAACAGCAATGCGAGGGCCGCTCGTAATGCTACAAGGTGCCGCATCCGTTCAGCGACCGGGATGGGCTCGAACTCAACTAAAAAGTCGAAATCGCTCTCCGCGGGATCAAAATCCGCGCGTACCGCAGACCCAAAGGCCGCAAGGCGCTTTACCTTGTGTTCGCGGCAAAGGAGAGAAATCTGTTCGAGATTTCGCTGAATCGGATTATCCATGACCTATCCGGAAGCAGAATAGCACCGGATCGATGCACCTTGGCGCTTGTCCGAAGGATTTGGCGGTGCAAGGAATCCAAATGGGAAGTCCGCACGATAGAATCCACTTAGCATGAAGTGTCCTTATTGCGGCTTCGGGCAGGATCGCGTGGTGGACTCGCGCGAAAGTAAAGAGGCCGATTCCATCCGGCGGCGGCGGGAGTGCGAGAAGTGCGAACGGCGCTTCACGACTTACGAACGCATCGACGAAATTCCTTACATGGTGGTCAAGAAAGACGGCCGCCGCGAGCGGTTCGACCGCCAGAAGATTCTCAGCGGCCTGCTCCGCGCCTGCGAAAAGCGACCGGTCGCATCAAGCAGGCTGGAAAGCATCGTCGATGCGACGGAGACCTTTCTGGTGGATGCTCCGGAGCGCGAACGAACCACGCGCGAGATTGGCGAACTGATCATGTCGCACCTGAAGGGCCTGGACACCGTGGCCTACATTCGCTTCGCGTCGGTATACCGCGACTTCAAGGATGTGCGCGAATTCAAGGAAGAACTGGAAGGACTGCTCGACAGCCATCGCATGGGAAAGACAGGGAACAAAGGCTAGGGAACAGGGATTAGAGATTGGATGGGCAAAGGAAAAATAATGGCGGAAGTGAAGACACATAAAGTTACGTTGATTCCGGGCGACGGCATTGGGCCTGAAGTTACACAGGCGGTGGTTCGCATTCTTGAGGCCACCGGCGTCAAGTGGGAGTGGGAGCGATTTGCCGCCGGTGCCGAGGCTTTCGATATCTTCGGCGAATACATCCCCACCGCTCTCTACGAATCAATCGAGAAGAACAAGGTTGCGCTCAAGGGGCCGGTCACCACGCCCATCGGCGGCGGGTTCAAGAGCATCAATGTCACTCTCCGGAAGAACTTCGATCTCTTCGCCAACTTCAGGCCGATCAAGAATCTGCCGGGGCTGGAAACCAAGTGGCCCGGCGTGGATCTGATCATCGTGCGCGAAAACACCGAGGGCGAATACGTCGGCCTGGAACACGAGGTGGTGCCCGGCGTAGTGGAGAGCATCAAGGTCATCACTGAAAAGGGTTCAACGCGCATCGCCAAGTTCGCATTTGAATACGCGCGCAAACTGGGGCGCAAGAAGATTCACTCCGTACATAAAGCCAACATCATGAAGCTCTCCGACGGGCTGTTTCTGCGCTGCGCGCGCAAGGTGGCGGAGGGATTTCCTGAAGTTCAGTACGGCGAACACCTCATCGACAACACATGCATGCAACTGGTGATGAATCCTTACCAGTACGACACGCTGCTGCTTGAGAATCTCTACGGCGACATTGTCAGCGATCTTTGCGCCGGTCTGGTCGGCGGACTGGGATTGGTGCCGGGAGCAAACCTGGGTCTTGACTGCGCGATCTTTGAAGCGGTGCACGGCTCCGCGCCAGATATAGCGGGCAAAGATGTGGCCAACCCGACGGCGCTGTTGCAATCCGCCATTTTGATGCTTCGCCATCTGGACGAAGACACCGCCGCAGACAAGGTGCAGAAGGCGTTGGAGAAGGTGTATAGCGAGGGCAAGACCCTCACGCGCGACGTGGGCGGCAAGGCGGGAACGACGCAGTTTGCCGATGCCGTGCTGGCGGCGATGGGATAAACCGACGCAGGCGTTCTGCGCAGGAGCGAGACTCTCATGCATTATCTTTTGTTCTATGAAGTTGGTGAGGGCTACTTGGCCGGACGCGCCGAGTTCCGAGATGCGCATCTGGCAAAGGCGTGGAAGGCGAGCGAGCGCGGCGAACTCGTCCTGGGCGGAGCACTCGCCAACCCCATAGACGGCGCTTTGCTTTTGTTCAAGGGAGACTCTCCCGAGGTCGCCGAGAAGTTCGCACAGACAGACCCTTACGTTACCAATGGAATCGTGAAACGATGGTATGTGCGCGAATGGACGACGGTCGCAGGAGAAGGCTCAGCGATTCCCACCAAACCGAAGACTAACCCCAGTTAAGCGACCGCTCGTCCCCTTCCAGTTGCTGGAACACCGTCAAGCAACCACGATTTGCGGCTTCCTGGCCCTTGTTCCTGTACACTGGAATGTCAACTTACCATGCAAAACAAATATCCAATTGGCATCCTGGGCGCGACCGGAATGGTCGGCCAACGCTTCATTCAGCTTCTTGAAAACCACCCGTGGTTTGAGGTGGCCTGGCTGGCGGCGAGCGACCGCTCCAGCGGCAAGCCGTATGGCGAAGCCGCCAAATGGAGGCTCGACACTCCCCTACCCGACCGCATTGCGCGGATGACGGTGGCGGCGGCCGACCCTGCCGGCGCGCCTAAGATCATTTTTGCGGCGCTCGACGCCGATATCGCCCGCGAGATGGAGCCGCGTTTTGCCGCGGCTGGGTGCGCGGTAGTGTCGAACTCCAGCGCTTACCGCATGGCTGCCAACGTTCCGCTGGTGATTCCCGAGATCAATGCCGAACACCTGCACCTGATTGAGGAGCAGCCTTCGCGCGCGGAGTCGGGAGGCTACATGGTCACCAATCCCAACTGCTCGACCATCGGGTTGGTGATGGCGCTCAAGCCGCTCGAGGAGCGGTTCGGCATCGAGCAGATCTTTGTCACCACCATGCAGGCAGTCTCCGGCGCGGGCTACCCCGGTGTGCCCTCGATGGACATCCTCGGCAACGTGGTGCCCTACATCAAGAGCGAAGAAGAAAAGATGGAAGCCGAGACGCTGAAGCTGCTGGGCCGGCTCGAGGGACACGCCGTTACACCCCTCGCCGCGCGCATCAGCGCCCACTGCAATCGTGTCGCGGTCGAAGACGGCCACACCGAAAGCGTCAGCATCAAGTTTGCCAAAACGGCCACGCGCGAACAGATTCTTTCGGCCTGGGCGGAGTTTCGCCCTCTGGCTGGCCAAAGACTGCCCATGGCTCCAGAGCAGCCGGTTGAGTTCGCTCCGCAGGATGACCGCCCGCAGCCACGCCTCGATCGCAATCGCGGCCGCGGTATGGCCGTGACCGTGGGTCGCCTGCGTCCCTGCAACCTGCTCGACTGGAAGTTCACCGTGCTGTCGCACAATACCATTCGCGGCGCGGCAGGCGCAGCCATCCTCAATGCGGAGCTTTTGGCCAGCCTGGGCAAGCTGGAACCGGTGGCTGAAACGATCACACGCGCCTAGGAACAACGATGGGAAACTGCGCATGAGCCTCGTGGTAATGAAGTTTGGCGGCACGTCGGTTGAAGATCCGGCCGCCATCAGCCGTACCGCTGCAATCGTGGCTGGACGGGTCGCCCAGGGTAAAAATCCCATAGCGGTGGTGAGCGCCATGGCCAAGGTCACCGACCAGTTGCTGCGCGCCGCCGGGGCTGCCTGCGTGGGCGACCGTACGGGCGCACTGGCCATCAGTTCGCGCCTGCGCTCGCGCCATCGCGACACGGCTGCGGCGCTGATCCAGAACGCGCAGGAATCTATCGAACTGATCAGCTGGATTGACCAGAAATTTGACCAGCTCGACGAGGTGCTGCGCGGGCTGGCCGCAATTCTGGAGCTTACGCCGCGCATCTCAGACCTGATCGTCAGCTACGGGGAGCGGATTTCCAGCCGGATTATCGCGACAGCATTCGCAGAGCGCGGAATCGATGCGGCCCACGTTGACGCACGCGAAATCATCGTCACCGACTCGCAGTTTCAAAAAGCGATACCGCAGGACTCCATCATTGAAAAGCGCGCCGCCGAGAAACTGCGCCCGCTGCTGGCCGAAGGCAAAGTGCCTGTGATGGGGGGCTTTATCGGCTCCAACGAGGCGGGCATCACTACCACGCTCGGACGCGGCGGTTCTGACTTTACCGGCGCCCTGATCGGCGGCGCGTTGGTTGCCGATGCCATTGAGATCTGGACAGACGTCGACGGCATCATGACCAGCGACCCCCGGGTCTGTCCCGACGCACTGCGCGTCAAGGTCATCAGCTTTGAAGAAGCCGCTGAACTCGCCTACTTCGGTGCCAAGGTGCTGCACCCGGCCACCATCCTGCCGGCTGTGAAGAAGAACATTCCCGTACTGGTGCTCAACAGCCGCAACCCATCGAATGAGGGGACGCGCATCATCTCGCTCGCGCCTCACTGCAGCAGCCCGTTCAAGTCCATCGCCGTGAAGAAGAAGCTGAGCATCATCGACGTGGTCGCCAGCCGCATGCTGATGACGCACGGCTACTTGAGCGAGATCTTTGCGATCTTTGACAAGCACAAGTGCCCGGTCGACATGGTTTCGACCAGCGAGGTTTCGGTTTCGCTCACGGTGGATTCGAACGACAAGCTGCCGCTGATTGCCGCCGACCTGAGCAAGCTCGCCGACGTGAAATACGAGGGCAAAAAAGCCCTGGTCTGCATGGTAGGCGAAGATATTCGCGGGAAAAACGGCATGGCCGCTCAGGTCTTCTCGGCCATTCGCCACATCAACGTCCGCATGATTTCGCAAGGCGCCAGCGAGATCAACATGAGTTTTATGATCGAAGAAGACGATGCCGATGAGGCAGTACGCTCTCTGCACGCCGCCTTCTTCCAGAACCCCGACCCCGCAATCTTCGATGTGGAAGCACGAAAACAGCCACTAGCTGTTAGCCTTTAGCTTCTACCTTTACTGTCTGGGTGCGTTAGCCTTGACGCGGTAATTCCGCCAGGTGGCAATACAGATGCTCTTTCTGGTACTGGGAAAAGGGAAAACGGGAAGCCTCGTGGCCGAGATCGCTCATGAGCGCGGCCATGGCGTGCGTGCGCTCGACGTCAACGAGAACAGCGGCGCATCCGCTCTGACCCCACCCACTTTGGCGGGGGTGGACGTGGTGATCGACTTCACCGCGCCCGATGCCGCGGTTGAAAATATGCGCGCGGTGCTGGCCCTCGGCTGTCGCATCGTGGTTGGGACCACGGGCTGGTATTCCCGCATTGAAGAGATGAAAGTCCTGGCCCACAAGCGTGGAGGCGCACTCCTCTACGGCACGAATTTCTCCATCGGCGTGCAAAAGCTCTTCAGGCTGACTGCCGAGCTGGCCAAACTCGAGGGTTACCAGTTCTCCATCAGCGAGACACATCACACATCTAAGCTCGATGCTCCCTCGGGAACGGCAATCACACTCAAAGAGATCATCCACACCATCCAACCGGACATCGAAATCCCAGTCACTTCGCACCGCCTCGGCGACGCCAATGGGGAACACGTGGTCACGGCGAGCAGTCAGCACGACGTGATCGAACTAAGACATGAAGCGCACAGCCGGCGCGGCTTCGCTCTCGGAGCAGTGCGGGCAGCCGAGTGGCTGGCCGGCAAATCCGGCGCCTGGGATTTCCGCGAAATCTCCGATCAGCTTTAGGTTCAGCCGGTCGGGAAAAATGCGGCCGACGCGCCCACCCATTCCTGGTTTCGATTGTGATCGACCCCCATCATCTTTCCCCGCCCCAGCCGCACCAGCGACAGGACCGGCGTAAGGTCGCCGCCGTCCGGCCATAGATAGAGAATGCGGATCTCTGCCTGGGTAAGGCCGAACGGGGTTTCGATGGTGGGCACAAAGCTCATGCGCTGTTGCAGAAGGTAGTCGCCGCGCTGCTCCGCTGGGATTGCTTCCAGCTGCGCCTGCGTTGGATCGAACTGAATTCCCTTCCCCG
>Ga0137385_10000620_pt1 | contig 28938 bp, 25 predicted proteins | sample SagtaG_FD_104921 | JGI IMG/M metagenome (GOLD analysis project Ga0137385, IMG submission 104921) | Vadose zone soil microbial communities from Sagehorn Ranch, Mendocino, California, USA - Sage2_R_80_16 metaG | ecosystem: Environmental > Terrestrial > Soil > Vadose zone | place: USA: California... | reverse complement strand
TTTCCTACTCGTACTCACGGGCATGCCCGTGGTGACACTCAGCTCTGCTGGACGCGCCCGGATCAGCTTGAAACACGGGCTTGGAAGCACCAAATCCCGACGATCTCGTCTCGCTGCCGCCTGCTCTATTCTACCCCACCTGTGCCTGGGGGGTCTGGAGCCGACCAAAGAACGAAGAGAGCCAGGGGTCTGAATCCATTTTCATGCTCCTCTCTGACGCACAGCGTCATGACGCTTGAAACAAAAAGGTAAGGAATAACATGGCATCCTCCTTTACCAGGGCTAAATGGCCTGTGGAGCCCGTTAGAGGGTCGGAAGTATTCTGGGAGTAGAATCTGAGGGGGGATGAGAGTATTTGCAAGCTGCCCGTTCTGCCGCTTGTGCTGTTTGTTCTCGGTGTGCCGAGAGAGGAAAGAGACTCCATTTGTGATGGAACTGATACTGTTCTTATCAGTCACCGATTTTTCGAACGGATATCATAACGAGTTTTAAAAATTCCACTCGATATGTTGTGGGTGGCCCACGTGACGTGCTGGATAAATCCGCTCTCTACAGATAAATCTCTTACCTCTCCCCCGGAGAGGGTGCTCTACAGGCCGATAAATCGGCGGTGGGCGCGATAAATCGGCCCCTACGGGTGTATCGTCCCCGTTCACGATCTCCTGGTTATTTCGTTAAGGCAAGGTTCAATTTGAACGAATGGTACTTGACAGTTTGAATAGTCGCACAGTGTCACGCCTCCGCGAAGCGAAGGGTCTGTCGCGATCGGCAGTGAGATGCTGAGCGCAGCGAAGCATGACAGGGCGGGACCTTTCTGTTGATGAGGAACTGTCAAGTTCATTTGAACTATGCCTACAGCAGTGTTCAAAAAGATTGAGCTCACCGAGAAATGGATCAAGCTGCTTTTCTTGCGGTCACTTCTGTCACATGGCTCAATACTTCTGCGCGCCGCTGTAAAACTCATAATGATCAGCACAGCGGTTCTATGGTGTGGGTGTTGCGCCTGATGACACATCTACCAGCAGGTAGGCAACGATATTTCCTGTATCCTTATCAAGCAGAGAAAGTACGGCTTGATTTTCGTTGGTTGGAATAGCGACCAGGAACGATATTAGTCCATCCTTCTCCACAGTGCCATTCTCTAAGATCACTGTATCCAGCAGGTTAGGGGATTTTGTTCCTGTTGTCTGCGTAGGTAAGCAGGTAGACGTCGTCGAGGAGGGAGCCGGGGTGGCTGTAGTTGGGATGCGCGTGCTGGATGGGCAGGATGTGTCAATGAGGACAAAACTAGCCGTATCACCTGGTATCAGCCAGCTAAGGGAGTCTGGGACAGTGATTTCCTGCACCTGGTAATTCACTCCGGCAGTGAGTTGAGGTCCAAGTTTGTTGGGACTTAGCTCGTCTCCAGCTTTGTACTCACGCAAGGTGATTCGACCGAGAAGCTTCCGCTCTGTCGACAAATTAGAGTAAGATGCTGGCCGGACTTCTATGTCGTCTTGTGTGAGTACGGTGAAAATGTGAATACTACGTTTAGCAACGAACGTGATTGACGACTGGGGTTCTCCTCTGATGAGGGATCTGATGGCATTGATAGGAGTCGGCCAGTTCTGTTTGAACTGAATGGAGAGATAGGCGGGGATAATCAGGATAACTGAGATAGCTAACCAGGTCCAGAAGAAAGCTGAGCGCCAGGGAACGCTTCTAGCTAAATTATTCACATGCCTATTCTTTTGCTTCATTGCTGCTATCTCCCAGGTTTAACCGGTATTTACCGGGTGGCTCTCCATACTCCAGCCATTGTTCTACCTGCTCCCAGAGCGACTTTTCCTGACTCTGATCCATTGATGATGGAAGTGAAAGACCCAGCATACTAAGTACTTTGCCGCGCTCGCGGTCATAGGCCAGGCGCAGGGCTGTGGCGTAGTCCAACGCAGCCGCCAGGGCTGCGCGCTGGAGAATACACCAGGAGGCTGGCAGGATGAGCAGCCACAGGATGGAGGCCAGAATAATGTGGAGAGTAGATAGGGCGATAATTGTTCCGATGCTGCAAATGGTGATGATCGCGAGCAGCAGCCATTCGATCAGTGCAAGCTGGTCATGCGCCGTACTTAATTGATTGCGAGTATCGGAACCCATCAAGGTTTGGAGCCGGGGCAGTATAAGGGCAGTATCTAGTCCATAGACATTCTGGCAGTAAGAATCCACCGCGTGTATCGCATTGCCGATGGCAGTAGGAGCGATGGCTGCCTTATTAGAAGGATAGTACATATGGAACCACTTGTGGGTCTGGTCCAGTTTGTATTCTGTCTTGTCCAGGATGTCTTTTAGGAACCCTATGAGCTTCTTCTTCAACTCGTTGATCTCGTCGCGCCATGCCTCTAGTTGAGGGTCCTGTACGTATGAAACGTTTACAGGATGACGGAGGAGTTCCAGGAGCACAAGCGCCTTGGCCATATCGGCGCGATATTCGTTCGCCTCATCTGGGCTAATATAGGCGGTTAGTTCGCGCTCGGTTTTTATCCTCTTTTTCAGGTACTCAATGGCCTGTTGCCGCTTCCTGTAGAGGAGGATTTCACTTATAGACGCGTCCTCAGTGACTCGATTTTCATCGAACCCTATAAGAAATGTGACAGCTTGTCGAGCTTGTTCTATTTCGCATATTAAGCCGGTGGTGCCAAAATAGCTCTCCGGGTTATACTCATCCAGGAGGCCTTCCTTTGACATGACAAACCCGGCTATCGTGTAGTGCCCTGGGGTCACCAGATCTTTGAGGTGGGATGTCTCACCTGATCTCGGCTCACAGGTGCTGGTGACTTTTTTAGCTTCCCAGTATCCCCAGCCTAGCGGCACGTCATCAGCAGATATGTCAAGCTTCTCAATGGTTTCCGGTATGAGTTCATCGGCAAACTCCTCTGGTACGCTCAGTTTGTTGGGTACTCCGCCCTCCACCACGACCGAACAGTGAAATGCCACACGCAATTTCTCGCCTGTGTCGACGGCCTGCCAGTTAAATATATTTCCTGACTTCTCCCACTGGCCCTCACGACGAATGAGGTGGATCTTTGCCTTGCCCGCCAGCTCATCGGCATCTAGTCTATACTTAATGCTCTCGGGAATATCGATGCCTGTCATTGACGATTTTGTTTTAGATTTCCGAGCAGAGGGGGTTTTTGGCGGACAACGAACAGCGCACAGGCGATTGTCCGTTGAGTCGTTTGAAAGGGCGATGAACTCGTTCACTTGTTGAGATGGCAGAGCCAGGGTGAGGTGAACCAGGTCTAACTTGTTGCCTTCGGAATCCACGCGGCTCATCGGTTCGATATCGATGATCACAGCATCATTCAAGCTGTGCCGTAGAGGTGTTTCATTGCTGCGGTCATAGATACTCACTGTATCACCTGGTATGAGTCCTGCAGGAACCGCCTCTGCCAACAAGGTGACGGGGACCATCATCATGTCGTTGTGGTCGCAGGGAAGGGATAAAAGGTCTGAAGTTGTTATTATCGTAGCCACGCCCAGCGGGCGTTGGGTCATTAACTTTTTTGCATCGTCAGGGTCCTGAAGGGCACCAGCAGGCACAGTATCAACAGGTATGGTGACGAGGTCTTCATCAACATTCTCAATTATGTGGTAGCGGGGGAGCGCACGTTTCGTCTGGACTACGACTGGTCGTACCTCACGCCACTGGATGGCTTGATCGTATGTATTTTTGATAGCGTGGTGGAGATTCTCCATGGACTTCCAGGCAGCGTATCGTTCGTCCCAGATAGCTTGATGCCGTTGGATATTCCGTTTTCCTAATCCTAAAGGCCATTCTCCCTGGAAGAGGCGCTCAACAAAGCCCTGAAGACTCCCCAGGGTGTAGGCGACAATGAAGAAGAGGATTGTTATGCTGGTGCCGAGTACAATCTTGTAGAAGACATCTGTGTTGTTCCAGTCGTTCTCGATGGTTCCCCAGCCTATAATATAGCCGATGAGGATTCCCAGGATTACGAAGCCCAGTCCAACTGAGTAGTAGATTGCCTTTGGAATGCGATCCGAGAGGTACTTCTGAAACTCGGATAAGAGTGTTCCAAATGTGCTGAACGAAAATGGCATAGGGCTCTTCTCCCCTTAAGCAACAGGCTTACCAATCCATATCACTCGATAGACGCACGATCATGGTTAAATTGGCATATCAATTTCTACTATGCCCTTTATGGCATATACATCATTGTTGCCTATTATTAAGTCCTGAGCATACCTTATCTAGTAACGTATAAAGCGTCTTGAGGGGGGTGTCAGAAGCTGTTCCCGTTGAGTTGTCTTGGTGCAGACCCAATAGACGTTTACCATCTCACATGGAATCCGCTGAAGTGTTCCGTTGGCTGCCTCCATGTGGTCTGAACTTCAGTCACCTCGGCAGCAGAGGGTCCTTGCCGCAGAAGTATGAGCAGCCGTTCAAGGGCAGGGCGTGGTCCCTGGGCCACTACTTCTACGCTGCTATCGCGCCGGTTTCGTGTATAGCCACGTAAGCCCAGGGCCTGAGCCTTTTGCACTACAAAATAGCGGAAACCGACTCCCTGGACATATCCGTGGACATATGCCTGTAGTTCTTGGATATCGTTCGTGAACGAAAAGATATGGGGCGGAAACTTGTCTCTTTCATCCATCTTGGGTACACTTGTCTATTTTTCTGGAGGAAAACTAGATGTGTCTCTCGTGCAATTAAGGGAACTGAAGAAGCCCGATGATGTTACTGTCTGCGTCTCTTACAGATGCAATCAGCTTACCCCCACCGACATCTTTGACCTCTTGCTGTACTTGTGCGCCAGCGTCTAGGAGCAATTGCAGACTTTTCTTGATGTCGTTCACGTGATAGTAGCCGACGGGTCCTGTCATTCCTGCGTTGTGGCCATTGGGATCCAAACCTATTTCTTGGTCTCCAACCCTAAAGCCGACATAATACGCCTCATCCGCATAGGGCTCGACACCCAAAAGCTTGCTGTAGAGCGTCTTTGCTTGAGCTATGTCTTTGACGGGATAGATGATAGTTCTGATACCTTGATTCATGAAGAACTCCTTCTACTCATTGGTTAGAGAAACTGTATCACACAAAGCATGGGCGATACAAGAGCTGGATTTATCCAGCTGCCCTCACTATAACTTTTCATTTCTTTTAGCTCCTTTTCAGCACCATTTCAGGGAAGGCGACTAAACTGGGTATATCATGCAACAAAAGCGTACCTGATGACGTAGTAATATGTGCGGTCGTCATGGTGCCTATTTCACAAGCGTTTTCCAGGGTGATATGATACAAGTAAACTATTCATCACTATGTGTCAATGAAAACTCCAAAACTGGGGAGAAAAACAAAACATGCAGTCAGTACAGGATTTAGCAGCCGCAGTACAGCGAGTCATTACAAATGTGGAACGAGTCATTGTTGGCAAAGCAGAACCGGTCGCTTTTAGCTTGATCGCCGTCGTCTGCCGTGGACATGTGTTGATCGAAGACGTGCCGGGCGTTGGGAAAACCGTTCTGACAAAGGCGATTGCCCGCTCTATTGGGTGTACTTTCAAACGTATTCAGTTCACTCCTGACCTCTTGCCCAGTGATGTCACAGGAACTTCGGTCTACAATCAGAAAACAGAGAATTTTGAGTTTCGTCCCGGGCCTATCATGGCACAAATTGTGCTTGCCGATGAGGTCAACCGCGCCACTCCGAAGACTCAGTCAGCATTGTTGGAGGCGATGGAAGAAACTCAGGTCACCGTTGATGGCGTTTCCTAACACTTACCGGAACCATTCATGGTCATGGCAACGCAGAATCCCATTGAATATGAGGGTACCTTTCCTCTACCAGAAGCCCAGCTCGACCGCTTTATGATGAACATCAGCCTTGGCTACCCCAAAGCCTCGGACGAGGTCAATATCTTAAATAGCCAGCAGCATCATCACCCATTAGAGGACCTCGTACAGATTATGACGGCGGAAGAGTTGGTAAACATTCAGCAGCAGATACGTGCTATTCACGTTGATCCTTCGATTCGCGAGTATATTGTAGCCATAGCGAACGCCACACGTAACCATAACAATATCTATCTTGGCGCAAGCCCACGTGGCTCGCTGGCGATGTTCCGGGCTTCACAGGCGCTGGCCGCGATCCGTGGACGGGGCTACGTCATTCCTGACGATGTGAAACTGCTGGCAAAGCCGACACTGGCACATCGCCTTATCGTAACCCCGGCAGCGCGTGTGCGTGGAATAACATCCACCGCCATTCTGGAAGAGATTTTACAGAGCGTGGCCATACCCGGTGCATGGGTTGGCGGGGGAAAGGGGCGCTAACCTATGCGACCCTGGCAGGCTCTTCTGCTCATCGTTATACTGGGCTTCTTTGCTATCAGTAGCGGCTGGAATGTCCTCTACAAGCTCGCCTATGTATTGCTCACCTTGTTTATCCTCTCCTGGTTGTGGGCACGTTACAGTCTGCGTAAGCTAATCTTTCGCCGGACTGCCTCAAGCACTCGTGTCCAGGTTGGAGATATCTTCGATGAGCGCCTGATGCTGGATAATGAGAGCGTCATGCCCAAACTCTGGGTACAGATTGCCGATGGCTCAACGTTGCCGAGACATCGCGCTGGCTACGTAGCAAGTATGGGAGGACGGAAGCGGGCCGCGTGGCGAGCACGTACCGAGTGTAAACAACGTGGTCGTTTTCAATTGGGGCCTGTGACTGCAGCCAGTGGCGATCCCTTTGGTCTGTTCCGTCGGCAGGTTGTTCTGACAGCCCCGCGAGAACTTCTCGTCTTGCCACGAGTCCTACCAATCACCAGTTTCGTACTCTTTACAGGAGGATTACCAGGCCGCGGGCGGAGTTCGCAACGAGCACTGCAGACAACGACCAATGCCACGACTATTCGAGACTACATGACAGGTGATGCGCTCAATCGAATCCATTGGCGTTCCAGCGCACATTATAATAAACTAATGGTGAAGGAATTTGACCTGGACCCGGCAGTGGATGCCTGGATCTTCCTTGATCTCCATGATAGTGTGCAAGCAGGTGAAGGTGAGCATTCAACTGAGGAATATGGAGTTACGATTGCTGCCACGATTGCCACATATCTGTTGCGACAAGACCTGTCCGTTGGTATGATTGTCAATGCGGCGCAGCGAGAATTCCTGTCTCTGGATCGTGGCGATCGACAGGTGGAGCGTGTACTTGAATTGCTGGCAGTCGTGAAGGCAGGGCCTGGTCCCGACTTGAAAGAGGCTTTAGCACTAGATGCTCTGCATTTTGGCAGAAATACTGTCGCAATCGTGATCACACCCTCTACCTCGCGGGACTGGCATGATGGCCTGCGTCACTTACAGCGCCGGGGTGTGAAGGTTGCTGTGATAGGCCTGGATGCTGCCTCTTTTGACAACAGCCCTCCTGATGAGGATACCTTAGCTTTGTTAGAAGGTGCCGGGATAGCTGTATTGCGTGTCAAAAATGGTGTATCATTGACTGAGGTACTTGAGCGTGGGCCTGAGCTGGGCAATGGGTACCGGAGGTAATAGCGATGTACAATGCAAGTGTCGAACGGTTAGCAAAGATCATCTCCGATCCGCGCTCCAATGGGGAACATAAGGGTTTGCGACCACGCAAACCAACTTTCCGTATCCATATTGGACTGGAGGAAGGCTGGTTTTCGCTCTTCTTGCTCGCCACAGTGATCTATAGCACTGTCTGGTGTGTGCAAGCGGCGGGGTGGGTCAATAACCTGGGCATTCTCTCCCTGACAACACTCTTCGGTCTCATTGCTGGTGTAATCGCTGCCAAACAACAACGATTTCCACGAGTGCTTGTCCACCTGGTTGCCACTGGCCTTGGCATACTGATTGCCCTCTGGCAGACTGCTGGTGCCGATTATCATGGCAGCGTCAGTGCACTGATAAATGGGATGCACCAGTGGCTGCTGATATCTATCGGTGGTGGAGTAGGTACCGATGATTCGATCTTTCTCTTCTTTATCACGGCTCTTGGTTTTATACTTGCCTACACAAGTGCCTGGCTCGTCTATCGCACTCGCGCACCCTGGCTTATGGTTGTTGCTAACGCTGTCGTTCTCCTGATCAATCTAAGCAATATTGAGGCGGGCTACATCGTCTTTCTTGTAGTCTTCCTCATCGCCTCGTTGCTACTCCTGCTGCGCTTTAACCTTTATGAGTCAATGATGCGCTGGAGACGGCAGGGAATGCGCTGTGCGGATGATCTGGGCTGGGATGTGATGCAGGCAGGTGCGTTGATCTCGATAGGTATACTGATCTTCTCCTGGTTGCTGCCCTGGGGCTACACGAATGACCAGGCTGCGCAGGTCTGGAATAGTGACTCTAATCCATGGGTGCAGCTCCAGAATCTCTGGAACCGCGTGTTTTACGTTACTGGTGGTTCCAGCCCTTCGAACCGTGGTAACTTCACCAACACACTCGTGCTCGCGGGAAATCCCAACCTGAATAACGATGTGGTCTTCACAGTGAAGACCAGTGATAATGCACCTCAGTATCTTGAGTCACTCAGCTATGATACCTACACCGGGCGCAGCTGGGCCAGTAGTCCGACCTCTAGCACACCCTTGAATCCAAACGATTCGGTCTATAATGATTTCACTGCCCAGCGAGCGATACAGCAGGAGATTACGGTTGTGAATCCCCCTGGTGAGCAATATTCCTATCTGCTCGGAGCACCACAAATTGTGTCTGTGGATCAATCTGCTGTAGTACAAACAAGCACTACAGATGGGTCAGTGGTTACCTGGTTGAGGAAGGCTGGGAAGCTGGCGGCAGGAGATCACTATACTGTTCTCTCCTATGTCTCTGCTGCCGATATCAAGACCCTGCGTTCGGTGCCGTTACCCACTGATTCTCCGCAGCTTCCGGCGAACTTTGACGGGCCGATTCCCGTGACGTACTACGACCCGGCCATCCTCAGCTCCTACTTGCAGTTCCCAAAGAGCCTTGATCACGCTATTCTTAGACTGGCTCAGAGAATCACGGCTGATGCCCCAACAATGTATGACAAAGCAATAGCCCTGGAGTCATATCTGCGAATCAACTATGCCTATGATGTGCATATACAATTACCTTCTGATGAGGAAGGAGTCTCATGGTTCCTCTTCCGCAGTGGTAATCGCGGATTTTGCAACTACTTCGCTACTGCCATGACCATCATGGCACGTGAGCTAGGCATCCCTGCGCGTGTGGTAGCTGGTTACACGCATGGTGTATATGATACTGCGCATCATCGATGGGTTATTCATGGTACTGATGCACATAGTTGGACGCAAATCTACTTTGCTGGCTATGGTTGGGTCAATTTCGAACCCTCTGCTGGCTTTCCAACCTTTAGCCGCCCGCTGCCTGGTTCAAGTACAACAGGTACAATCACCCCCGGTGGCGGAAGTACAGGTACAACTAAGCCAGTTAATAATCGTAACAAACTGTTAGACAATGCTGATGCTGGCGGAGCACAATCGACACAGACGCAAACTTCTTGGGGACAGCCAGCTGGCCTTGCCCTCGGCAGCGTTATTCTGTTGATCCTGTTCGGCCTGATATTCTTCAGCCTGTGGTGGCGACGCCTCTTCCGTGGCTATAAGTTGTCGAAGCAGATCTACGGGCGCATCTCTCTCCTGGCGAATTGGGCCGGTATACCGATCGAGCGTTCGCAGACGCCGTATGAGTCTATCCATACCCTGTCTACAGTCACTCCAGAGCAAACAGTAACGCTAGAACGCTTTGGGGATATCTACGTTCGCGAACTTTGGGCAGATCCTACAAGTTCGGAGCATCCAGACCGCACCGGGGAAGCACGCGAATTGCCGGGTTTATGGAAGCGCCTCCAGCCCGCCCTTTTCCTGTATGTGCTGCGGCATCCCTACTTCTTGCGTTCGTTGGCGGCACGTCTGGGAAGATTCCTGCGTAGCCGACGGAGGCGAGTAAGCACTGCCCGACCCAACGAAGGCGAAGTCAAAGTTGAAGAAGTTGAGGAGAGTGTATAGAAGCAAGCAGTTCCTGGCATCCGCATGCGGATGCCAGGAACTGCTTGCTTCTACATATGTTGTAAAGCAAGCAAAAATAAGTGGTCGCAGGAGGATACATGGCGAAAAAAACCTCTCAGAGCAACAGCCAGGAGCTTACAAAGACACAGAATCATGAAGTTGAGATTCCCAACGAGCTTCCAATGCGCTTACAGGCCCTGGACCTGGCTCGTCAAACTGTCATTGCCCCTGATGAAAAGCGTTTTGTTGTGGCTACCTTCGATGATACTCGTCTTGGTCGTGGATATGTTACGGCAGTCTATCCCCAACAGAACGGCTACCTCACACTCGTTCGCCTGGTTATCGGTGAATTCAGTAGTGCGACGCCTGAAGAAGCCATGCAACGTCATATGGCTCTAGCTCAGGCAATTCAGCAGGGGAAACTCAACGAATTTTTGAAGAGTTTGCGCTGAACCAATATGTGGTAGGGAAGGTCCAGGGCGACCGCGCCACGACACCCTGCCCTGATACCCATCCCCACGAGACCCACAAGGGGTCTCGCTACATGACGCCTGGCCCCACCCCGCCGCCCAGGGCGACCGCAAGGATCGCCCCTACCAAACCTACGGCAAAGGTTCGTCATAGCTGGGTAGGGGCGATCCTTGCGGTCGCCTGATTTTTGCCCTTGACAAAGAACCAACTTATCCCGTATACTCGTGTTAGTGGGGATTGCATCTGCAATCCCTGAAAACTTGTCTCAAAAAGCTCAATTAGAGAGCACTACTCAAGAAATCTCATGGAAGGAGATGGCAAACATGGCTAGCGCTACACAGCAGCACTGCATGTACATTGTGCGACTGCGCGGCGATTTCGCAGTCGCACAAGGCCGTGCTGTGCCCTCTGGCCTGGTGAAGCTCTGCATCACTTTTGGGATCCTTCAGGTTCCCGTCGAGCTCTTCGCCCAGGGCCTCAGTGTGCCCATCTCCAAGGGATCTCCACCTATTTCGACTTCGTGAGGAGTAGGTAACCAGGACACCCTTCCCCGTGGGCACTGAGAGCAAACAAAAATTCAGTCCCACGGTTTTTTATTGCTCTTTTTCAGCAGTGCAGACGGAAGAGTATAACAGTAGTTCCCTACAGCTGGGGTCTGGTGGTGGAAGTGACTATGCTATCAGTCTTTTGTTTCATTGTAGTTGATAGGAAGCTCCGGAGCCGGAGTTCAGGGGTGAAAGGATGTGATGAGCAAGAAATCTATACCCGAAAACATCGCTACCCGGTCGTACAGGTATAAGCCTGTCCCAATGACTGATTTACCCGTCAACAGTATACATTATGCTCGGAGAAATGTTCAGGAAATGCCTCTCTGGCTGTTTCATAAGGAGGATACAAACTCATGGCTATTCGCGAAGTGGTAGATACATCGCTAGCAGACCCGATCGCCATCGACACAACCAAGGATGCGGTAGTGATCGATGGTGTCTCAAAGGTCTTTAAGAAATCGCGTCCCCTGCTGCGCTGGCCGGGTAAGAAAGCCGGGCAGAAGGATGAAAAGCGCGAGGTGCGCGCCGTCGATAATGTAACCATGACGATCAAACGCCGCGAGATTGTAGGCATTCTCGGTGCAAACGGTTCGGGTAAATCGACCTTGATTCGCATCCTCTCGACGCTGCTGATCCCTGATACCGGGCATGTGAGCATTTTCGGGTACGATGTCGTGAAGGACGAGCGCATGGTACAGCAGCTCATCAACCGCGTAAGTGTGGAAGCCTCGTTCTTCAAGAAATTGTCACCGATGGAAAATCTCATCTATGCTGCACGGCTCTACAATATGCCGGGCAATGAAGCACGCGCTAAGATCATCAGCATCCTGACACGCCTGGGTATCAAACGAGACCGTATTGGGGCACCCTTGGAGAACATGTCACGCGGTATGCAACAGAAAGTTGCCATTGCCCGCGCCTTCCTGACCGCACCAATCGTGTTGCTACTGGACGAACCCACAACCGGGCTTGACCCGCGCTCGAAGGTTGATGTGCAGAGCTTTGTGAAGGAACTGCGCGAGCAGCATGATGCTACCATTCTGATTACCACTCATGATCTGGACGAAGCGGAAGCACTATGTGACCGCGTTGCCATTATCGACCAGGGACGCATCGTGGCTCAGGGGACAGTGGATGAACTCAAGCGTGCTGTGGCAGAGCGCATGGAGCGTACAACGCCTGTGTCTATGCATGAAGTCTTCTTACATTATACCGTTGCTCATCTGATCACTGACGCCGACATTGAACGCTACGGAAGCTGGGAAAAAGCGTTTGATGCGTTCGAGGCAGAAAAAGAGGATGAGGGAGAATAGGGAGTAGAACACCAATGTCTTCGATGATGCATCAAGGGCGTGCTGCTTACGCCTTTTTCGAACGAAACTGGAACCTGAGCAAACGCTACTGGGCATGGGAGCTTGTGTGGCTTGTATACACCATCGTCAACGCCATGTCAGTGACGTATATCGGGGCCAGTGCCTCGTTGATTACCGGGGCCAAGATCGATACCAGTTACCTGATCCTCTACTTGTTGATCGGAACAGCAGTCTGGTCATACCTCAGCGTCACCTTTGAGGGTGTAACTGACATGATCAATATAGAGCGTTGGGAAGGCACCATTGAGCACACCTTTATGGCTCCTATCTCGCGTTTCACGCACCTGATCGGAAGCTGTTGGTATGCTGTGGCGCACGGATTGCTCTTTACCTTTATCCAGTTGATTGTGGTAGGAGCATTCTTCCACCTCGATCTAAGTCATGCGAACTACCTGACGGCTGTCTTCATGCTGCTGGTGGGAAGCATTTCGTTTATCGGCTTTGGTATTGCAGCATCAGTGTTACCGCTACTCTACACAGAGAAGGGTATGCAGATGTCCTTCATCGTGCGTGCGGTCTTGCTGCTGGTCTCCGGTGTCTACTATCCGGTGGCGGTTCTGCCAGGCTGGATGCAGCCACTTGCACGCATTTCGCCTGCAACCTATGTGCTGGAAGGTCTGCGTGCCGGTCTCCTGCATAACCAGGTGATCTGGTCACCGGAAATATGGGGTTATACCTGGCCCCTGATCGTCACAGGTATCGTCAGTGTACCCGTCGGCATTTACATCTTCAGCCTTGCTGAGCGCTACGCGAAACGAACCGGTAAGCTGAAGCGAAATGGATAGGGTAAATTGTCTGATTGAGCATGCCCCGGGGCATGCTCAATCAGACAATTTATAGATGAGGAATCTAAAGATCATGACAACAATAGACACACTTCCCAAAAACTTGCTCGTGCGTCACCCCACAATGGACAATCTGAGCGCCGTCTACGACCTGCTTGCTATCTGTAGCCTTGCAGAATTTGGTGACACAGAGTTTACACTGGAAGAGTTCCGTATCTTCTGGCAATCACCTGGTTTCAACCTGGAAACCGATGCCTGGATAGTAACCCAACTCGACGGACGCATTGTTGGCTATGCCGATACAGAACATCAGGAGCATGCTCGCCTCTATTCCTTCGTTCGCACTCATCCTGAATACTGCGGGCAAGGTATTGCAACACATCTGCTCCGGCTAGTGGAAGTACATGCTCTCGAGCACATCCCTCTGGCAGCTCCGGACGCTCGTGTTGCTCTGTTTAGCTGGGTCTACCATGGGAACGAGGCTGCTCGACAACTTCTTGAAAAACACGGCTATGCCCATATACGTTCTAGCTGGCGGATGGAGACCGAGTTGGAAGATGTTCCTCCCAGACCCCAATGGCATGAGGGCATCACAGTGCGTACATTTATCCCTGGGCAAGATGACCGCATGGTATTCGACGCAGTGGATGAAGCCTTCCAGGATCACTGGGGGCACATGGCTGGCAATTTCGAGGAGTGGCAGAACTGGCGTCTCAATCGAGAGAACTTTGATCCTTCGCTCTGGTTCCTGGCATTTGAGGGGACTGAGATTGCTGGCTGTTCATTGTGCCGCTACATACAGGAGGATATTGGCTGGGTAGATACATTAGCAGTCCGCCGTCCCTGGCGTCGCAAAGGATTAGGCATGGCTCTCCTGCTCCATTCCTTTAGTGAGTTCTATCGACGTGGTACACGCACCGTCGGCTTGAGCGTCGATTCCCAGAACCTGACAGGGGCAACCCGCCTCTATGGGCGAGCCGGAATGCATGTCACCCGCCAGTTCGATACCTACGAAAAGGAGCTTCGGGCCGGCAATGAACTAAGCACCCAGTCTATTGAAGAATAGCAGCCATCATGGGTTGCTATTCTTCAATAGACCCTCTGTGCTATACAAGAACGGTTTATGTTACCTTCTCCAGATGTCTGCCGTATGATGAGGTAGGGAAACTCATAGTGAGAATGCTTGCAATCGAGCAGGCAGAGTCGGAACCAATCCATCCCGCCAAGGGCAACCGCAAGGGTCGCCCCCATGGGCGCGAACTTTAGCCAGACCCCACCGCCCCCCAGGGCGGGGGCAAGCCCCGCCCCTACTATACACGGGCCTGGCGGGCTGATCCGTGGTCTAGTAGGGGCGGGGCTTGCCCCCGCCCTGGAAATTCATCCTAAGTTCGCGCCTATGGGGGCGACCACGTGCTCGATAAATCGGCACTCTACTGGTCGCCCTGAGAAGTCCACGCACCAAGATTGTGCGTGGACTTCTACAACCCTCCCAGGAAGGTCAGCACCACCTGATTGAACTCCTCTGGCTTCTCCATGTTCAGATGGTGAGCAGTACCGGGAATTACCACCTTCTTTGCACCTGCAATCCCTGCCTCAAGTATATCTGCAATCACCAGGATATCCTGCACATCCTCATCTCCCACAATGATAAGCGTCGGGACACGAATCTCTGAGAGCCGGGAGATGGCGGGTGGCTCTAAGCCTTGTGGCAATGGTGCATCCGGGTTCAAGAGTGCGTAGTTGTGAGTATTCATTTCTGCCACTCGCTGCCGAACGACGGGATTTACCTGCTCTGGTCTCCGATTTGGCCCATCTGTCCACATCCTGTTCTCAAGCTCGACCGCCTGTGCAATATCGCCTCTTTCAGTTGCTTTCTCAATCTCTGCCCATTTCTGCCTGCTTGCTTCCGAGGATTGGAAGCCGCTCACCCCTGCTGCAACGGGGATAAGAGCAGCTACCATCTCTGGATGGGCCAGGGTGAAATCAATGGCGATCCCTCCTCCCATCGATAACCCCATCACATAGGCTTTCTCGACACCCAGAAATTTCAGCAGGCCGTACAGATCCTCATAATTTGAATAAGGTCCAGCAGGTACATCTGAATTTCCAAAGCCACGAATATCGTAGCGAATCACCCGGTAATGCTGAGCAAACACATCAAATTGATCATCCCACAACCGCCGGTCTACGAGTCCGCCATGGATAAGCACCAGTGGATGCCCCTCGCCTGCAACTTCATAGTAGAGCTTAACTCCATTGACTTCTGCGAAGCCTGTTTCTGACATCGTGTTTCTCCTGTTGTTCTTGATCAATAGCTGGCTTTAGTGTACAAGGATGGTCAAGAGGCATTCTGATGGTGAAATCTGTATAATTATTCTGGTTGGCGTGCTACGCAGCGGATAGCTCAGGCCATGCCAGAGGTATATACGCCAAATAGTGTTGGGACGACGTTCAAGCCGATGGCCGAGTGAGCTGAGCCTTTGGAGGAAGCCATAGAGGGCAGTTGGCATTTACCGGCTGACCTCGAGGCCATCCATGACAGGAGTGGTTAGCCATAACTAAGAAGAACGATGACCAGGTAAGAGGCAATGAAGAATTCTGAAATTTATCCATTCACCCCCAACCGCTTAAACGTCCCCCTCGCACTCTCAATCAACATCTCCCCTCTTTGAGGATCATCCTCTTTATTGCGTGCCAGGTAGAAGAGGCCATAAGCTTCCTGCGTGCGAGCATACTCTACCACGTCATCTATGGCTGAAAGTTCGGCAAGGGAGCGCTCGAAGCAGGGTTGTGCTTCATCAAGCCTGCCCTGGGCTTGCCAGATGCGACCCTGTACACGTTGACCAATGGCGGGAAGTTGCCGATACTCGCGACTATGGGCCAGTTCCATGGCTTGATCGAGGTAGGATTGTGCCTCTTCGAGCTTGCCGGCATAAAAGTGTGCCTTTGCGGTCTGCATGAGCAGGTATGGGAAGACCATCGAGGTCTCACCCTCCTGTTGAGCGACCTGTAAGGAAGTCTTTGCATCAGCAATGGCAGGCCCCCAATCACCTCGCCATGCCGCACACAGGCTCCGACTCCAGAGTACACGGGCCTGTAAATCTGCATCTCGCAGCATACTGGCAATTGCGTAGGCAGCGTTGCCTGATTGCTCAGCTTCCTCCCAGCGTGCCGCCTGGATAGCAAGAAATGCCAGTACAAGATTCGCCCAGCCCTGTGCGCCCACAACTCCGTGCTTCTGCGCTTTCTCAAGCGCCATGCGTGCAGCCCGCTCGCCATCAGCCAGCTGTCCAAGCAGCATGTAGGCCCAGGCAGCAGAATAACTCATCATCGGCTCCCAGTCGGGCTTACGTGTTTGATAACAAGTTTCAACTGCACACAAGGCATATTCGAGCATTTGCCTGGGAGACCCGGCGAGCAATGCACACCAGCTCTGTGACCAGAGCGACACAATCGAGATAAAGGCATCGTCGCCACCTATCTGGGCGTGCAGCTCACTGGCATGTCGCAGCTTGTCACGGGCCTGTACAGGATCACCCATGACGGTAGCTGCCAACGCCCATTGTGAATAGGCTTTAGCAATCAAGCGCGTCTCCTCTGGCTTAGTCTCAAGACATTCCAGGGAACGCTGAATATGCTCAATGGCCTCAGACTCTCGACCCATCCAGTGAAAACAGAAGGAGACATCCAGGCGAGTCTCGACCTCTTTCACCACATCACCGAGGTCACGCCACACGGTGCACGAGGCCAGACCGGTTCTAACAGCCTCGTCAAGCTGCCCCATATAGAGATGAAGCTCTGATAGTTGACGTAAGAGTACTGCACGCCGGGAACGCTCCTCGTCCCCGATCAGCAGGTCCAATGCGGTCGAAATATAACCAATTGCATCGAGCATTGCAGAGACACTTTTGGCCTGGTCCGCCGCCTTCTGTAGATAGTCTACTGCCTGGCTGACATCCTCGCTCATCTGGTAATGGTAAGCCAGCGTACTATAGTACAAAGGCAAGCGTGCTGTATAGCGTGCTTCGATTGCCTGGGCTACCTGGCGATGCAATGTGCGCCTTCGCAAGGGGTTGAGCCACTGGTAGAGTACTTCGCGAATTTTGTCATGAGTAAAAGCCAGGTCTACATCCGAACCGTGATCATGATTGGTCAGATCAACACGAGTAGCGGGTACAAGATGCGAGTGGGAAGCAAGAAGCTGCGCCGAGATGGCATTATCGATATGCTCTGCGACAACATCTTCTGAGAGGCCGCGTGCCTGGCAAAGCAACTCAGAACTAAAATGTCTGCCCAGGACAGCCGCCAGGGTCAAGGTGGTGCGACAATCGGGAGAAAGGTGTGCCAGGCGGCGCTCAATCAACAGGCGTACACTCTGCGGTATCTCCAGTTCACTGGCCTTCACGGTAGCCTGCCAGCGCTCGCCCGTCCAGCGAATCTTGCCCTCGAAGATGAGAGAACGGATAACTTCACCGATGAAGAAAGGATTCCCTTCGGTATGGTGATAAATCTCTCCAGCAAAACTCGGGTGAACAGTGTGTCCAGCCATATTTACCAGCAGTTGGTGCACCTGCTCCTCGGTAAGACGTTGTGGACGCAACTCTTCACCCATGCCGCCACGAGCAAGTGAAGCGATCAATCCACGCAGAGGATGAGTTTCGTGTACCTCGTCAGCACGATAGAGCATCAGGTAGAGCGGAACAGCAGCATTTTTATTGGCACTGGCGACACTATCAAAAGGGCTGACTCCTGCGCCCTGCAAGGTAAGGAAACTGAGCAGCTGCATGGTGGCTGCATCAGCCCATTGCAGATCATCCAGAATAATGATGAGTGGGTGGTCTGCCACCAATGTATTGAAGAAGCGGGCGACAGCATTATAGAGGTTGCGTCGCTCCGCTTCAGGACCCAGTGACTCAGATGGCTCCGGCTGAGTCAGTTCTGGTAGTTTGATACGTACTTCGGGTACGATTTTAGCAAGGTCTGCTGCGCTGTTTCCCAGTATACGGCGCAGTTGCTCAGGGCTGCACATACGGACATGTGCACTAATGGCGTCGGCGATTGGTTGATAGGGAAGTTGCCCGCCCATTTCATAACAGTAGCCCCAGAGCACAGTTGCCTGTTGTGTTTCTTCTCCCCAATGGGTAAACTCGCGGGCGAGGCGCGTCTTGCCAATTCCCGGCTCACCGCAAATAAAGACAACCCGTCGCTGACCGGTACGTACCTGGTTATAGGCATGTTGCAAACGCGAGATTTCCTCTGTGCGTCCCACCAGCTCGGCTTTCAAAATACGATCGGGATCAAGTTGTCTTTGGGGGAACTGTTCTGCTTCAACCTCTGTCAGAAGTGTTCGTTCGTCTCTGCTTTGTGAAGCCAGCTGAGGTGTGTATTCATTGGTTTCAGAGCGGGCGGGAGATCCATTTTTACCAGCACTCACCTGCACTGCCACATCTGGTAATGGTTCGCTCAGAGGTCCGCTCCGATTCCTACTGCTTCCACTCCCCCCACGCCAGGATTCATCGAGGTCTACCGCAATTCGTCCTGCTTGAATATTACGATAGAGTTCAACTGTTTCTGGGAGGGGTGACGTTTGTAACTCTTCTCGCAGAGCCTGGCGCAGGAGCTGGTACTGGTTCACAGCATCCCTACGGCGTCCCATTCGTGCATAGACCAGCATGAGCTGGCAATGGGTCTGTTCATCAGCAGAGTTGTGTTCTAACAGGGTCTGGAGATATTCAATGGCCTGCTGTCCTTTTCTGCTTGCTACTGCCAGCTCGGCAGCATTCTCTAACAGCCAGCTATGGATGCGGCGCAGCCGGTCACGACGACGCTGAGTCCAATCTTCATACAGGTCTTCGGGGAGATAATCTCCAGTGTAAAGTGCCAGCACGCGATCAAATTCAGCAAGGAGTTGGAAATCACCTGGGCCGCCCTGCCCTTTTCTTGAGCGATCACGCATACGAACCTGCAGCTGTTTTGCAGAAGACTCGAACAGGTCTGCATCGATCTGCAGGTTATCAGTGATGAGCATTAAAGTATCATGATCCAGGTGGACATAGAGTGAGGTGCTGCCCCTGCCTGCCGGTAGGTCTGGCTCAAGGGCGCGGCGTAAGAGATAGAGGGTTTTGCCGAATGAGTTGGCTGCTTGCTCAAGGGTGGATGCTGGCCACAGAATTTCCAGGGCCTGTTCACGATGGAGACGGTGCTGCTCGACTGATAAGAGCAATTTGAAGAGTTCGCAGACCTTGCGGCGGCTCCAGTTTCCCCCGGTGGTAAGAGGGATATCTTGACGACGAACCTCAAACCGACCCAATGTCGAGACTTCGAGAAGAGTGGTTGTGCCTATCATTATCGACCTCCTGGGGCGACATCAGGGGGTGCGTATCCTCCAATTTTGGATGTTTGACCACAAAAAATTGCAAAAATTTATAGTGGTACCTTCCACACCATATTTTGGGCATTTTCCAGACACTATTATCTTCCGCTGTAGCTGACCTGTCAATAGATTCCATATTTTTGCGGTAATGCTCCGGTAATCGCGTGAGAAAACAGAGGTAATAGCTCGCCTGTACACTTACATTAGAAGACAGATAGGGACATCCCTGACAGGTGTGGTGATAGTACTATGGAAGGGGTATCCACAAAGGATGCCCTGGCAAAGTGAGGTACGAAGGATATGACTACTTTAGCATTGGCAGCAACGCAAGAGAAACTACAGCCTACTATCCAGGCTCAACCCGATTGGACTGACGAAGACCTTATTTCCAGCATTTGCCGCGGCGCAGAATGGGCATTGGAACTCCTCTATCAACGCTACCATCGCTACGCTTATACCCTGGCATATCGCATCCTCGGCGAGAGCTCTATAGCCGAGGATATTGTCCAGGAAGCATTCCTGTCAATCTGGCGGAAAGCCAGTTCCTATCAGAAGCAGCATGGCAGCGTACTTAGCTGGCTACAGGCAATTGTGCATCATCGCGCTATCGACAAAGTACGAGCTGCTTCTCATCGTGATCACCAATGGACTCCCTTGCAGACAGAGAACGAGCAAGACCCGCCCAGTGAGGAACCAGAGGTATGGGAAGTGGCCTGGCACCAGGAACAGAGTGAACTGATCCGTGAAGTGTTGGCTAAACTCCCTGCAGAGCAACGCCTGGTGATCGAGCTAGCCTACTTTGGAGGCTATACACATGCCGAGATTGCTGAGAAATGGAATATTCCGCTGGGGACTGTCAAAGGACGGATGCGCCTGGGATTGCAAAAAATGAACCACTACCTGCGCGAGCGTGGACTGGATTCAGCCTTCTAATGCGGCTATTACTTCTAATGCGGCTATTAAATGAAACATTCTGGAACAATTTTTGACTAAAATACACGTTATGATACATATTGACACATCTCTATGCTTGACAATTAGCCGTTAATCTGATAATGTTCTGTGTAGACGGCTCATCACTTCCGAATTTGAGCCCCTACCAGACGAATATTTGTATTGGAGCGAGACGAGTGAAAGGGTGAGTTCATGGCGAATGATGATGGGCAGCCTCTGCCAAAGCGGGCCACCAGAAGCAAAAAAGATAACCCGCCTCTATCTCCATTGCCATTAGAAACGCGCAGGCGACCCTCTAACCCTATGACGGACGATGATCTATTTGCTGAGGATGATCCCTATGCCTCGAATCCGCCCCGTCCGCCTTCCAGTGCTATTCGGTTGAGTAACCCCAATAACCTGACCGGATCCCAGCGAACGATCAATACAACAGCACAAAACCCGCGAACTGGACAGAATCCTCAACCCCGGCGCACAATGCAGCAGCCAGTCGCCCCGTTACCAACTTCGATGCAGGCACGCCCAGGACGAAACATAACGATTCCACAGCCCGAAGCAGTAAAGGCTCACAGAAATATACACTGGTTGCTCTATATTGGTGTAGGTATGCTGTTCATGCTGACCCTCTGGGTTGTTGGCTCGTCAGTACTCGCCTTTGGAATAGCTAAGTACAACGACATTGTCTATGGAAATCCACGTACCTTCCAGACCAATGCCGTAGTAGGTCATGGGGGCGATAGCCCTGAACATCCCAGTCATTTTATTGCTATCAACCTGAACCGGCATATCATTGTGGTTGAATTGGCAGCAGGCAATCCAGCCAATTCTTACAGCTATGCTGGTCCCTATCTCTTTGGGCCAGGAGGCGACCTCACCCCCGTCACTTTAGAGTTTCGCGATGTCACCCATCACGGCAAACCTGACATGCTGATTCATATCCAGGACCAGACGGTTGTATTCGTGAACGATGGTACGAAGTTCAGACCGGCCACTCCAAGCGATAAAATACAATTGTAATCGGATAGGAAACAAAAAGTCAGGACTGATCGATCAGCCCTGGCTTTTTGTTTCCTATCCTCCTATTGATTTACAGCCGGCGCATTATTATTGCGTCAACTACCACATCTCCATTTGTTATCAGCTTCACTGGATCAGGCTGGTTGAGCAATTGCGTGCAGTTCAGGCCATTTGCTTCATATGTGAAGACAAAACGCTGTGCCAGGAACGTGAAGAGCGTATTGGCGACTGCCGGATCGGGTGAATGTTGGAGCCTGGTAAAGCGAGAGTCGAGTCGCAGACGTTGGGGTGCAATAGTGCGCAGGTTGGTGCAGTAGAGACGCGTACTCGCCGTGTTTGGATCTTGCACCGTTGACTGATCGACTCCTATGCGATAGGCATTGAGCTTATCCAGGTTCGGATTGTTGTTCACCAGAACCATAGGATCGCCAGCAGGCACAAGTGCCACAGGGTCGGCTTGCTTTGCTGCAGCCTGGAGTTCGTTGAGTGGCAGAGCAGCTACTTGCTGGCCTGGATCAGCGAGGTTCGGTGCCATCCATGGTGTGCAGCCCAGTGCTCTATCTACAAGCGTGAGCAGGCGCTCATCACTGCCATTTTTCAGCACCTGTCCCTGGAGAGCCGCGGCATTGGCTCTGGTGTTTTGTGCGACCTGGCCTGAAGCAGTGACGAGATAGGTGGTCGTCACATTATCACTCTGATCCTGATCGACGATCGCAAAGTCACGGGTTGTGGGGCAGGGAAGGCCATCATTCGCTTTGCCAAGGGCCGGGGGCGTGAGTTTGCCAACCTGGATCGCCGCATTCGCTGCCTGGAAGAAGGCATCAGCGTTACAATAGGAGAACTGTCCGAAAATAGAACCAGAAATCCCATTGACACAATGCCCATCCGTCAGGCTCCCTTGAAGCGTGAGAGTATTGCCGTTGGAACCGAACCAGATACCTACGACTGCTCCCGTGGGTAGCACTGGTACAACAGGTGCTGCTGCTGGCTGAGTACCTTGGTCAATAACCAGTGGATTGTAAACAGCAATGTTGCTGGTTGCAGGATCAAACACGGCTGCCTGGACGAAGGCTGCCTGGCCAGCATTTGCCTCATTGCATGGGCCGTTCGCTGGATCCGTTGCAACCAATTGATATGGTGTTGCCAGTCCTGTTGCTGACAGTGGATTGGCGGGTACAATCAGGGTACAATCAGCATTCAGTTGTGCCGCGTGCGACCCCAGGCGGGGCAGTACCAGGAAGATGGTTGCGCCCACAAGTGCTACTACAAGTGTCACACCTATACTGACAAGTGCCAGTGGTGAAAAACGCTTACGTTGACGTGATCCAATGTTGGATGTCTTACGAAGTTGCTTACGCATCTCCTACCTTTACCTTTCTATGGTTCATGCATACATCGACATTGCTTGCCTTGTACGCATACTAATGACTCTCCGGTTGCTCACAACGCATACGTTGTATTGTGTACGATAGGGATACAGCCATAATGTGAGGGGCTCCATCCTCTTGCGTGAAGAAGCAGGGTTCTTAGGGGCGGCAGCCCCTAAGCGGGGTTTGGGGTGTCCCCAATTTCCTCCCCAAATCACTCTGAAGGATAGAGAACCTGGCCTGAAACACTATGGACTGAAATAGGATGTATTGATACATTTTTAAATATACTGAGTAATCTGGTTGCGATATTACCATAGCTCTTGCATAAAATTCGGATAAAAGGGTAAAAGAATAGTAGGGAAGTACCATTTTGGGTTAAGGTTCCTTAACCAGTTAAACGTAAAGCGAAACACGACAAAAGGCCGTTGGGGTATCATCCCAACGGCCTTTTGTCGTGTTTTACGTCATGCCAGACATGGCATATTACTATGTCCTGAATATGCGTCCGTAGTGCTCTGCCACCAACTCTTTGGGGAAGAAGCGTAACAGGCTGATTACGGCCAGGGCGAATGCCAGCCAGTCAAAGCCTGCATCAACTGGAATACCCAGGACGGTGCCCACAAAAGGCATTACAACACTCAAGAATGCTTCATTTAGGGCATCTGGGAAGAAGAGCAGCACGGCCAATCCCAGGATACTGGCGATAAAAAGCCCTTTGCGCCAGGGGGAAATGCGTGTATCTGTCATAAGAGCGCCAAGTAGTTTGAATGTTTTTCCGGCATGGAGGAAGACATCCCGGCGTTTAGGTCGCTGGCCTCGCCTAAGGATTATTTCTTGCTGCTGCTGTTGTGTCGTTTGTCTCATCGGTGGATCCTTCCTATTGCATTATCACCCCACCTTTTGGGGAAAAGAGGAAGAGCGGGTCCCCAATTACCTGTCCCCCGGACAGGATTCCCCGCGCCCCGGCAGGAGGCTTCGCCCCCTATTATATCAAATCCGTTTAAAGAGAGATGATTTGGGGACCCCCCAAACCCCGGCAGAGGGCTGACCGCCCTCTGCACTCCCGCTGACTTTCATCACTCTTCAGCCGGATTTGATATTACCTGTCCCCCGGACAGGGTGCTCCCATGGCCTCACTAAAGTTAGTACGTATGAGGAGGGGTGTGGGTTTTGGAGTGGGCTCAATGAATAAACGTTGGAATCAGCAACTGTGCCGCATAGACGAGATGCCAGATGGTCAGGGCCACGGTGAGCAGGGCAAGAGAGATATGAACCACGCGCCAGTAGCGGATGATGTAGCGATAGAACTTTTCACGTTGCATGGCACGCTGTACCTTCTTCAGTTCAGACATCTGCTCCTCTGCTCCTGGCATCAATGCTTCTGGGCGAGCGAGCGCACTTTTTTTGTCGGGGATGAAGCGATATTGAGCTGCTTCCCGGTTTAGCTCCTGTGGGGTCTCCTCGAGCGAAATGTATGCCAGGTCCCAGGGTGTGTGTAGTGAGCGGCTACTGTCAAATGGTATGCCATTTGATGTTGAGCCAGGAAGAGAGACAAACGAGGTGGAAGTGCGAGATGGGGCTGCACTGAAGCCCTGTAACTTCTCTGTACTGTGAATAACGATAGCCTGTATTTCTTGTGAAATGTCTTCGATACGATCTTTACCCTGCATCGTGAGGGCCTTATCTACCTCATTTGCAATTAATCGTGGCATAAGGCGGTCCAGCATACGACCTACAAAGCCGCTGACTGTCAGGGCAATCATGCCATAGAGCGCATAGGTTCCTGTACGCGGATTGAGGTTGCCGAAGGAGTGCATTAGAAGTAAGGCCAGGCCGATGATGGCAAGGAATATGTGCCAGTTCAAGGCAGCATTGAGCCTTCCAGGGATCCGTTTGTTCCTTGAGCGACGCCGCCAACTGTAGAGTATTGCCGCCAGGATCAGGCAGAGAGTACCCACAATAGCATATGTATAGCCAGCAAGGCTATCAGGGGAGGCATCATTGCTGAATGGGCTGTACCACACATAGAACACCCCGGCAGAAACAATTACAATCAGTGTTACAATCAGGCCAGCTACCCATGAACGTCCGGCATAGAAGAACAGCCAGGGATAGCCTTTTGGACCGTTCTTATGCATTTCAGCTAAGCCTCCTGTGAAATTTCCAGGGCGACCACGTGCTCGATAAATCGACACTCTACCGGTCGCCTTCACGCCGAACCCGATTCCGATCCAGTACGTAGCAAACGTACTTTGAGCCACATCATCATTGCATCACGATGTAGTCCGACCGGACACGGTGCAACGCAGGCCCCGCACTGGTAGCAAGCATAGGCAAAACGTGCCACAGGGGCTGAGATTGTACTTGAGACCGTTTCACGGTTCAATACATCGATGGTGATGGGTTCAGCCAGGGCCGGGCAAGCCAGGAGACACTCATTGCATCCAATACAGGCATACAGTTCCTGTGCCACCTGCGGACCTGTTTTATGCAGCAGAACAGGGGTTGGCTTTAACATCTAGGGCTTCCCTTCTGCCGGGCGCTGACCGCTTTTGTCGCTGTAGGACCACAGGCTCCGGGATGGACGTTGAAGTTGTCTCTTCTGCACAACAGGTACCTTCTCGCTGTAGGACCAGAAATTAGCTGGAGCAAATAGTGATTCCTGTGAAGACAAGGGCAGCCGAGATGCAGGTGACGCGGGTGATGCGAGTGGCTGAGTATCCACGACGGGGGAAGCCAGGGATGCATTGACAATCACATTTTCCTCCATTGGAAGCAGCGAACCAGTTTCTGGCAGTGCACGCACCAGGGGAACAATACCTGGCATGGTAGATGGGACTTCCACGATAGCAGGGAGCCTCCCTGAAGTCACTTTTTCAGGTAGGACAGGTCTGATAGCAGGGAGCCTTCCAGATGTAACCATTCCACGGGCGATATGTGATCGTTGTTGTGAGAAGTATGCACGAGCATCAAACTCACCTTTGAGTAGCTCTTTTTTGATATCGTGAATAGAGAGACCCTCATCAATAATGCGTTTAATCGCAAGACTATCAGGCTGGGTGCGACCTAGCGAGAGGTAGCCCACCAGGCAATCATCGATGATGGTCATACGCCGATAGCTTCCCTTCGTGGTATCCGTTAAGTTCTCGGTGCTCTCAGTCCAGTTCAACGGATTACCGACCGTGAGCATGGAAAGTTCCCCAAGCTGCGTTGCGTGCCAGGGAACGCCGAAAGCTTCCACTTCCTTAGAGTTGCCAGTTATTGTTGCAGCTACCACACGACCTTGCAGAACGGCAGCATACCACTGGGCACGCGGTTCAAACGTTCCTGTCTGTGGGTTCCTGAGCGCTGCCACATCGCCTGCTGCGTAGATGTGGTGCACGCTTGTACGTAACTGGTCGTCAACGAGAATACCCCTCTGGTACCTCATCGGAACATTGCAGCGCTCTGCAAGCTTCATCGACGGTGTCATACCTGTACAGGCTAACACTAACTGGCAAGGAAGCATCTGTTGATGATTCGTGACAACACCTGCAACAACTCCGACCCTCCCCATAATGCCCACAAGCTCAGTTTCTAAATAAACTTTGGCACCAGCCTGACGAGCATGCTCTAGAACCATCTCTGATGCTGGCTGGTCCAGCATCCTGGGTAAGAAGGTTGCACTACGGATGAGCCAGTGCACCTGGATGCCCCAGTGCAACAGACCCATCACCGTCTCGATGGCATGTGCTCCACCTCCGATCACTACAGCCTCCTCTACTTCACTGAGGCGGCGACGTAGATTTAGATAGTCAGGCAGGCTGTGCAGGGTCAGCACTCCATCGAAATCGCGTCCTGGTAAGTTGGCAGGGAGGCTTGTAGGAGTGCTGCCTGTGGCAAGCAGCAGGGAGCCATAGCCAAAACCACGCCCACCAGCGAGCGTAATGAATTTGCCCTGGGCATTGATCTCTTCGACCCGCGCCTGAATCACATGAATGCGCTGAGCTCGCTCGGTGCCTGGCGGATAGGCTAAAAGCTGATCTCGCGTCAGTTTCCCAATGGCAAACTGCTTGAGCGCAGGTGTATTGATAGTAGGATGGTTCTGCATGGTGATGATGGCAATACGCAAATCGGGAGCAAGACGGCGTGCCTCTACCGCAGCGGTTAGCCCCGCGATGCCATTACCAACTATGACGATATCTGCACCATCTATAGACGGTTTACCTGCGTTTTTCATGATGTCAATCCACATCTATTGCCAGCAAACTGTTCCCCCGCCCATGTACGTAGTAGACATCGGTATGGGCATGCTCATGTAGATGACGCTGCAGATGCCCCAGAGATGCATGACACTGGTTTCCACATTGGAAACGCAGATGTTGCCCAGTCGCTGTCTCCAGTACAAAATTCAGACCAGGTCCAATTGCTACAATTGTGCCAGCAGTATGCTCTACATTATTGCCCTGGATGTGCGCCGTTTCCGCAAAGGTGAGGCCGCCAATACAGACCAATGATAGACTGCCGGTGAGCAAGAGCACACAGACAATGGCAGTAATGCGGGGAAAGATCATCTAACTCCTGTCGGCGCGATATATTCACCTCTCCCCTGGAGAGGCCAGTTCACACCTTGCAAATCAGTATTCATACCTATGTTATTGTATATCAATGTGTTTCTTTTACCGCACTCTTGAGGACAAATTAGCCAGAATGTCCCACTGCCGGTTACGTTTCAGAGGGGGGGGTAATAGTTGACTGAAGCATCAGGGCGATTTACAAGTTCTCTTTTGCCACCTTCGGCGGCGAGGAGGAAGGAGTTTTGCGAGGACACCTCGCGCGAAGGCTTCGGGCTGCCGCCCTCTGCACTCCTGCTTGTTAGCCACTTTTCAATCGCCCTGCTGAAGCATACGTAATGCATTGCGAGTGGTCAAGAATGCAAGGTAATCAGACCTTTTTGGGCCGCCAGGGAGACCGCCTCTGTGCGGTTGGTAGCCCCCAATTTTCCCATAATTGAACTGACATGGAATTTAGCTGTACGCTCGCTAATTACGAGTTGAGCGGCAATTTCTTTGTTTGGCATTCCCTGAGCGAGCAGATTGAGCACTTCAAGCTCGCGCTCGGTCAGAGGTTCGTAAGGAGGAGCAGCCTGCGCTGAGTTGCCCTGGGGCGCATGGCTGACACGTTGTTGTCCAACATGACGCAGTAACTTCGAGGCAACGACTGGTTGAAGGAGAGAACCTCCCTCCATAGTCACACGAATGGCTTTAAAGATTTCCTCGCGTGGGGCACCCTTTAACAGGTAGCCATTCGCGCCGGCCTGGACTGCGTGGATAATCCGTTCGTCGTTGTCAAAGGCAGTAAAGACAATGACACGAGTGGCGGGAGTAGTGCCGAATTCGTTACGTCCAGACAGACGACGAATCGCTTCAACGCCATCCATGACAGGCATTTCCAGGTCGAGCAGGACGATATCTGGTCGCAGTTCTCTCGCCAGGCGCAAAACCTCATCGCCGTTGGCCGCCTCGGCAACCACCTCAAAATCTGGCTGGGTCTCCAGAACGGCCCGCAAGCCTTCGCGTACAATTGGGTGATCATCGGCAAGCAAAATACGGATCATCGGTTACTTGCCTTTCTTCTCCTTGTAGGGAACACAAACATCAATACAGGTACCTGCGCCAGGAGCACTTTGAATACACATAACACCTCCAAGCAATTTGACCCGTTCACTCATACCTGCCAGGCCAAAATGCCCCTCTTTGACACTCTGTGCCACACTCTCTGGATCGAAGCCTCGCCCATCATCCTGGACCATGAGCCGCAGTTCGTGGTCATCTAGAGTAAGTTTGAGATAAATATGCTGGGCCTGGGCATGTTTATAGGCATTCGCCAGGGCCTCTTGTGTGATGCGATAGATGCCCGCTTCCAGGCGCGTTTCTAGAGTGGGAAAATCTGCCGAAGGGGAGTAGTCATATTCTATCTCTGCCCTCGTCTCCTCGCGCCCGGTCTGGACTAGAGCTGCCAGAGCTTCAGGGAGTGTATG
>Ga0137385_10000607_pt1 | contig 29101 bp, 34 predicted proteins | sample SagtaG_FD_104921 | JGI IMG/M metagenome (GOLD analysis project Ga0137385, IMG submission 104921) | Vadose zone soil microbial communities from Sagehorn Ranch, Mendocino, California, USA - Sage2_R_80_16 metaG | ecosystem: Environmental > Terrestrial > Soil > Vadose zone | place: USA: California... | reverse complement strand
TTCCGGCGATATCGGCTAGCCGTTCCACCGACAACGGCGATGCCAGGCGCTCGAAGATCGCTTCAAGTGCCCCTGCGAGTCGTCTGTCGGCAAAGCCCGCGGCCCAAGGAAGGTCGGCGCCGCCATTGTCGATTTGCCGCCGCATTACCATGATCAGACACTGCTTGAGCAGTGCTTCGACCAATGCGCGCGAACCCAGCCCCGGACGAGCGCATTCCGCGAGCAGCAATACGAATTGATCCTTTAAGCCTGACTGCGTGTCGAACTGTGCGATCAGCGGCCGGCGCATCGTCCTGAACGGGTCGCCGCCATAGTTGGTATCCAGCTTGACTTCGCCGCACGCCGTCGCGATGCCCGCTTCGCCTCCACCGACCAGGATCGTCGGGATCGTTTCCCGCGAAGGCCATTCACAAAGACGCCCGTGATTCGTCTCACCGACGGGCGACGTACTGTCGCTTTCGATCCGGTAGCCGATTCCCGGCGGCAACAGCACGAAGCTGTGCGGAATCAACGCCACGCGCTCGCCGTCTTGCGTCACCAACGCACCACGCCCTTCCATGCAGTAGTGAAGACTGGCCGTCGCGCAAGCGTCGAAGCGGGCACTCCAGCCATCGCGTATATCGCAAAGCGTGAAATTAGCCACGCCAATGTCGAGCGCTGCCAGAAAGCGTTCGAGAACTGGAAGCCCGAAGAGGAGATGGTTAGTCATGGACGAATTCGAACCAAGTCGAGACCACATGGAACATGGACTTCTCTACTATTTGCCTGTAGACCTTTGATAACTGGAGAAAAGCATGTTCGACATGAAACATCTTACACGACTGAAGAAGCTGGACGAAAACGCACCGGAAGCCATGAAAAGTTTCTGGGCATTTGAAAAGCAGGTCTTTGAAGACGGCGCTTTGAGCGCGCAACAGAAGCAGCTCATTGCGGTTGCCGTCGCGTTGACGACGCAATGCCCCTACTGCATTGAACTGCACACTAAAGCTGCTCGCGACGCCGGCGCAAACGATGCTCAACTGTCCGAAGCTACGCTTGTAGCTGCGGCCATCCGTGCGGGCGGTGCCGTGACCCACGCTTCGCATCTCTTCAAAAACTAAGCCGGTACGAGAGTCCGGTCTGGACCGGACTCTCGACCTCTACGGAAAAACGAACACGCGTGACCGACTCCAACGACGTTCGAACCCGGACTTGGACACTGGATGGGCTACACGCACTTCCTGACTCGCCGGTTTGTCAATGTGCGCACCGAGATGAGCCTGCACGTGCTGGCATACAACCTCAAGCGCGTAATAGCGATACTTGGGCTCTCGAAAACCATGAAGGCCATGAGGCTGGTGGGTGCGTGAAGCACCCAAGGTTCCCCGTATAAGCTGGACGCGGTCCCCAACGGAGCATCGAAATTACGCCGGCATTCCTGGTCTACCGATGGGCTGCGACGATGCAGCACGGAATCTGCGCCCCGCGACTTCGCGTTCGTTGAGTCTTCGCGATATGTGCGGCTGTGATTTGACGTTCGGCTTGCTGCAATGGACAAGCGGCGCCCCGCGCCGAGCTTGGTTTCGTCAATTCCTGGTGCTTACGCGTTTTGACACGCTCTGGGCCGTTCCCAGAAAAATCGCCAGCCACTCAGGTTAGCGGCGCATAGGCGCGAGTTTTTGCTCATTTCGCAGGCGTCGCCGAGAGCGCTTCGAGCCCGCTCCTCGAAATCGCAGACGCCGCGTCCGGCGACGACAGATAATGGATCAGCGCCTCTGCGCCGACCGGATTTTTCGCATTGGTGGCGATTCCCCCGGAGAACACCGTGTACCTCTGCACTTCTACGGGCAAACTGCCGACCACCGTCACCCGTTTCACCGATAACAGTTCGACGACCTCCTGAATTCCGATCTCAGCTTCTCCATTCGCAACGGCATCGGCGACCTGCGCGACCGGAAGCATGCGGCTCTTGCTCTCCATCGGCCCCGCGATGCCGAGACGCCGAAACAGTTCGCCGCCGACATAGACGCCGCTCGGGCTGTCCGGATAGACGATCGACTTCGCTGCGAGCAGCGCTCGCCGCAATGCGTCGGCCGAGCTGATATCCGGCTTGGGTGTCCCCTCGCGAACCACCATGCCGATTGCTGAGCGTGCAAAGTCCACCTTGCTGTCAGGCAAGACCTTGCCGGCATTGATCTGTTCGTCGAGCGCATACCCAACCACGATCAGCACGTCGGCCCACTCGCCGCGCGTAAGCCGCACAGGGATCGCATTCGCGGCCGTACCCACCGCGGGCCCCCAGACGGTGATTAGCTTACGGCCGGAGGCCTCCTCGAATTGCGGGCCCAGTTCGCGATAGGCCGATGCAAACCCGCCCGAGATCATCACCTTGACTTCGTCTGCCAATGCGATGCCGCTACCCAGTAACGCGCCCACTACGCAGAATGCAAGTGCGCGAATCCACAGCTTGCGTTTGGCCACGGCCACGGCCCCGCCCCAATCTCGATCGGATGACCCCGTCCGGACATGCATCGTGTCCGGATGCCAGTCATCATGTTAGCCGGCATCGCGGCAGCGGGCCTGCTTTATCACGGTCACCGCTTTCCAGCAGCCGTTTTCAGCTGCGCCGTGCACTGGTATTTCCAGTTTCAGCCACGCCTTCGCGACCTCGAAGAGTTGCTGTTTGAGCGCGGGGTCGTTGTCAGCTATGAATCGATTCGACGCTGGTGCGACAAATTCGGCGCGCGCTTTGCGCGTCGAGGTCGGCCCCAGCAATACTACGTCGCGAACAATTTAACGTGACAGTGCCTGTTGAACGGCTCGCTGTGAACAATAATCGTATGCGTGTTATGGGCGATACGGTTGGTCGCGCGACTTTGTGCGTAACATGAACTTCCGTGCGCGTAACATGGTGCAGGCCCGCGAATGACGGGAGCCTGCCTGCAGCGCCGGGATTGACGCCATCGAGTGTTTCATCATGCATACCAGGGTGCGCGCGACGTCTGCCTTTCGTGCGGCGGCGACCACGCCAAGGGGCGCGGCGATGGTCGCTGCGCAGCCAACGTCCGGTTGGCGTGGCTGGGCCGTCTCGCCGTGCAATGCCTTGCTCGCAGTGGCCTGTGCGCTGAGCGCGGCACCGGCCGCGCTCGCCGAGACACCCGCCAATGCGGCCGGTCCAGCGGGCGCCGCGCCCGCCGTCAACAGCTCGAGCCAGCCCGAACCCGCCATTTCACCGAGCGACGCCGCGGTACGCCAGGTCGTGCTAGGCATTGTGAGCTTCACGCACTGGCCGACGCCGCCAACCCGCCTGCGCATGTGCGTGACGGGCCGCCCCGACTACGCCCACGGTCTGGTCGACACGCTGCAGGTCGGCTCGACGCCGCTCGACGTGCAGCGCATCGGCTTTGGTGACCCCGCCATCGGCGCACGCTGCGACGTCGTCTATTTCGGCTATCTGAGCGACGATGAGAGAGAGCAGATCAGAGCCGCCGTGGTGGGCCACCCGGTGCTGACCATCTCGGAACACAACCCGTCCTGCACCGTCGGCAGCATGTTCTGCCTCAATGTCGATGGCGAACGCGTCACCTTCGAGATCAATCTCGACGCCGTGGCGCGCAGCGGCGTACGGGTTCACCCGAATGTGCTCGGGCTCGCCCGGCCGGCGCTGACGCCATGAGACAGCCCGCCGCCCCCGCTTCCCCTCCGCGCCCGACGCTGCAGAGCGTGTTGCGCCGCGCGCACCTGCGCCTCGCGTTCGTCGCCATCGCGATGGCCGCCGTGTCGTTGATCCTCGTCGCCGTGATCGCGCTACGTGCTTATGCCGGCAACAATCTGAATCTGCTGGTCCGCTCGCTCGGCTATACGGTCGAGGCAGCGCTGGTATTCGGCGATCGCGTCGCGGCGGCCGAGGCGATCGGGCTGATCGCTAACAAGGAGGACGTAGCCGAGGTCATCGTCACAGATGGCAAGGGCTTGCCGTTCGCGGCGTGGCAGGCGCCCACCGGAAGTGCGATCGCAAGGCTCGAGCGGGACGTCGCTGACATTGCCTTGCCCGGGCCCGTGACCACACTGGTGCTGCACGACGGCATCGTCGTCGGTCAGGTCGAAGTGCGCGGACAGGGTCACCAGTTCTTCGGCTTCCTGCTCGGTGGCATCGGCGGTATCCTGGCCTGCCTTGCCGTCAGCGTGCTTGGCGCCTATGTCAGCTCGCAGCGCCTGCTGCACAGTATCGTCGCGCCGCTGCGCGCGCTGGCCCGCGTCGCCCACGCGGTGCGGCGCGAGCGCGCGTTCGGGCAGCGGGTCGAGCCTGCGGCGATCGCCGAACTGAACGAGCTCGGCGACGACTTCAACGCCTTGCTCGACGAATTCGAAGACTGGCAAAACAACCTGCGCGAAGCAAACTTGGCGCTCGAACACCAAGCCAACCACGACGCCCTCACGGGTCTACCCAACCGCGTTCAGTTCGAGTCGCGCCTCGCGAGCTCCCTCAGCGCGGCCGCGGTCACGGGCCAGCGGGTCGCTGTGCTATATCTCGACTGTGACCGTTTCAAGGAGATCAATGACTGCCTCGGCCATGAAGCCGGCGACGTGGTGCTGGTCGGCATCGGGGCGCGGCTGCGCACCCAGTTGCGCGAGATCGATCTGGTCGCGCGCCTCGGTGGCGACGAATTCGCCGTGATGCTGGCGCCAATGCGCGAAGCCGCAAGCGCCGGCCGTATCGCCGAGGGCCTGCTGGCCAGCATGGCGCCGATGATCGTTTTGCCCGATGGCCGCACGGTGGCCACCATGATGAGCATCGGCGTTGCGCTATATCCCGATCATGCGTGCGACGCCGTCGGCTTGCTGCGCGCCGCCGATGCAGCGATGTACCGGGCCAAGCGCGCGCGACCTGGCTCGTGGCAGTTTGCCGAAGGCGTCGCCGGACCGGCCTGAAGCCAGCGCCTGGCGTAGCAGCCGGGATAACGGATGGGTTCGAAAGAGCGCATGCAAGGCGGACGCACTCAAGGGAAATGGGATGATGAGACACTGGTTTCCTGCAAACATCTGGCGGATGTCCATCGGGAGCGCAATGCTTCTGTGCATGCTGCTCGAGGGCTGCCAGACGCAGACGCAGCCGCAGCCGCTTTACCGCGGACTGACTCAGACGCAAGTCAACGCGCTCAAGTCGGAAGGATTCCACGAGACCGACGAGGGCTTCGAGCTCGGCTCGAGCGAACCGATCCTGTTCGACTTCGACCGCTACGACCTCAAGCCGGACGTCCGCCGGATCGTCGAGCGGATCGGCCGCACTCTCGTGTCGGTCGGCGTCGTCAGCGTCCGCGTCTACGGCTACACCGACGCAGTAGGCACGAACGCCTACAACTTCCGGTTGTCCGAGCGCCGTGCCGAGACAGTGGCGGCCGAACTCGTCGACATCGGCCTTGCTCCCGGCCGTGTCTACGCCATCGGGAAAGGCAAGCGCGACCCGGTGGGTGACAACCGCACGGACGCGGGCCGGGCCCAGAACCGCCGCGCGGCGATCGTCGTCTCGCCGCCTTGAGCCGGCGCGGCTTTCTGTTCGATTATGTCAGTCGAGCATCGGCATGCAGACCGTTTCGACATCACGAACAAGAAGCTTGCAAAAAGGCGTCGGTGCCATACATGCACGGAAAGTACGATCACCGCCTAGAAGCGCTTTTTGACAAAATAGCCCCGTCTAGAAGAACGGAGATTCGATCGAGTGCCCTGAGGTGACGGTTACGCGCAAGTTCTTTTGGCCGCGCTCGGGAAGTTCTCCTATCCTAGAAAGCGGTCCGCGCTTTTGATGGGTTTCCGTGTGCGCGGCCGCCAATGGGACGGAGGTTGGCTGCCTGCCCACAGTGCATCGAACATCCGTTCCAAGTGTCCAGGTGAGCTTGACTTCGGGCGCATGAAAACCTTGGCATTGACGACGGGGAGCAGGAGTCAGAGATGGCGCGCCGCATACTTTTTGTCCCCTTTATCAAGGCCCCAATCGTCGGTGGGAGACCCGGCCGTGCCTACGTCAACAAGAACCTGGGTTGGATCAACAGCTACAACGCTAAAGAAGTAAAAAAGAAAGCGGTTCTGGAGGGGGCCGTGGCCCACGACATTCACGAGTGCTGGTATATCCCCCGCACGCCGAACTCCATGATCGCATCGCTCGGTCCAGACGATCAGCTCTATATTCGCGGTCACAGCCTGATCGGCCTGGAAGGGATATTTGATGAGGCCACCAAAGACGAACAGGGCAAGCCGATCCATCAGTCGAAGATGGATCAGGAACTGTTGGTGAAACTCAACGAGGGCAACGACACTGGCACGAAGAAACTCGCATTTATGCTGAAGGCGTCCGACGTTGTCACCCGTCTGTTCGAAAGCGGCCTTCGACAAGATTTCTCCGGTACGATCAAGTGCTACAACTGTCACAGCGCCGAGGGCGAACAAAACTTCGCCAAAGCGCTTGAGAAGGCGCTCACTGAGCGCGGCTATAAGAAATGCCGCATCTATGGCTACACGGGCGCGCTGTCGTCGATGTATGACGGCGAACACAAGACCAGCACTGACCCGAAGGGACGCGCGCGTGATGCAAGAGTCGAGATCAAACGAACCTGACCGGGTGCCAACCAGGTCATTATGCCGACATCACTTCCGCTGCCAATCGAGATCAACGGATGGCGCTTGGTCGGCCTTATGAAAAACGGTTTTGTCGCAGTAAGGCGCACGGAGCGAACAAGGTTGATATGCAAAGTACTGCTTATGTTGCGAGATCGTAGAATTGATCAGAAACGGACCGACGGGTTCCGCTCGCGCACGTCCTTTTCGTGCATTTTCTGGCGGTTTGCACGAGAAAATGCCTTCAGATCAACCAGTTGAAAATTCGTCAAGTTGCAAAAGCGTGTGACGCCGCTCAGCGTTGCTAGAAGCGGATTCTTACGCCGTTACCGCCAGAAAATGCATGAAAAACACGAATACCCCCAAATGGGCACCTTAGTCGCAGCGTGTTCGATAATATCGCTTACGATCGACTGAATGCGACGCAGGACAAGGTCCTTGCCACCCCGCGGGCTATTCGAGTTCCTGCAACTGCTGATGCAAAACCTCTACCCGTTGCAAATGTGCGTTACCTCGTTCGCGCAAGCGTTCCGCAACTAGCGAGCAAAGCAGATTAACCAGAGACGCGACTCCGGCCACGCTGTCGAACATCATCATGCCGTCGGTGTGGCAGCGGATGACCCAGCGCGCAAGACGCGCCGGCTTGCCCGCGATCACATCCGACACGTAAAGCGTGCTAATGCCCGCATCAGCGAGCGCCGCCATCGCAAGTTCGATAGCGGGCACGCGCCGGCGTAATCCGATCACGATAGCGAGATCCTTCGCTCCGAGATCGCCGATGTATTCCGCTAGCGTGTCGCCCGGCGCGGGCAGCACGGTCACGTCGCCGCGCACTTGCACGAGTTCCCGGCGAATCATCGTCGCAATGGTGTGACTGTGCCGATATCCGATAATGACCACTCGGCGCGCGCTCGCGATGCCGCTAACCGCTTCTGCCAGCATCTGCCTGTCAAGAGAACGGTAAGTGTTTGCGAGATTGGTCACCTCGTGTTTTAGATGCGCTTCAATGACTTCATCGAGACCGCCTTCCGACTCCTTCCTTCCGCGCTCCTGCAAGTAGAGCGGCGAACCGCCCATCAGCGCGGCTTTTGCCGTTTCGCGTGCGTCGTCGTAGGAGGCATAGCCCAGCTTCTGGAAGAACCGCGTGGCCGTGGCTTTTGATACCTGCGCGTTCGCTGCAAGCTCCGTCGCGGTCTGCATGGCGAGTTGTCCCGGCGCGCTGAGGATAACGTCAGCGAGACGTTGATCGATCTCCGACAACTGGTCATAACACTCCGCGATACGGCTCTCGATCGAAGCCGGACGCTTGTTTTTCTTCGCCTGTGATGAAGCCATGAATGTTCGATAGATGCAGGAATAAGGGGAAAGCTCACCGCGGTGCAGATCCAGCACCACGCCGGTGCACCAAGACCGCCTTGCACGTTTGCCGAGCAGTCACCGCGTTCGCTGGCGTCTCCATTCTGTCACAGCAGCGCCGCGTTTTGAAATGGATGTTTCTCATCTTTCCTTTAAGAATCACTTGTTTCCATCAACTCCACTCAGAAACTATCGTTTCTTGACAAACATTGGTACGGATCCTGCCTTATATGCAGCGTCGAAAATCGAACAAACCCTCTCCACGGAGTCTGATCCGATGTCACTGCCGCGCCTTTCCCGTCTCGCGCTCACCGCCCTCGTTCCAGCGGCCGCGCTGCTTCATGCCTCCACGTCGCAAGCCGATACACTCGACGATATCAAGAGCCGCGGCAAGATGATCGTCGCCATCGACCCGACATTTGCGCCGTACGAATACACCGACGCGAATAACAACATCGTCGGATACGATCCGGCCATTCTCGACACGGTGGCGAAGCGTCTCGGCGTGAAGATCGAATATCAACGCATGGCGTTCAGCGGCATCATTCCTGGCCTGCTATCGCATTCGTTCGATCTGGAAGGCTCCGCGCTGAACGTTACGGCGGAACGAGCGAAGCGTATCGCGTATGTGGTGCCCACCAGCAAGACTGCGAATGGCGCACTGGTTCGCTCGGATTTCTCGAAGATCCCTTCGAATCCGACACCGGAATCGCTCGCGGGCCTGACCGTCGCGGTCAAGTCCGGCAGCGCGCCCGAGACAATCATCAAGCAGTTCAACGAAACACTGAAGACCAAGAACCTCGCGCCGATCAATATCTTGAGCGTGGACAGCGTGGACCAGACCGTCGCCGCAGTCATGACTCGCCGTGCCGATTTCCTGTTCGACGATCTGACCGTTCTTGCGGGCGTCATCAAGCAGAACCCCGGCAAGATGAAGCTAACCGGCGAACTCGGGCCTTCTCAATGGATTTCGCTGGCTACGCGCCCCGAAGACACACGTCTGAACAAGGCGATCAACGACGAAATTCTCGCGATGAAGAAAAGCGGCGAACTCGCGCGCCTTCAGAAGCAGTATCTCGGTGTGACGTTCGATACGCCGTCGGCCGATTTCATTCCTGCACAGTGAGACGCATCGGCATGAGCAATCCCATATTCGAACTGACCGTGAAGGCCGGTCACGGTCGCGCCTTCGAAGTAAAGGCGGGCCAATTCCTGACTATCACCGACGTCGAAGGCCAGCAGGCCGCGGACTTTGTCGCGGTGACATCATCCGACAAGAGCGAAAAGCTCTCGCCCACGCATACGCGCCGCCAGTTGTGTTCGCTGTTCTTCAATGTGGGCGACGCGCTGTATTCGTCGCTCGGCCGTCCGCTGTTGCGCGTGGTCGAAGATACGGTGGGTGTGCACGATGCCAATGTGCCTGCGTGCGACGACACCCGCTTCACCGTCGACTTCAACGTGACCGGGCATCGCAACTGTCTCGACAACATGCATTCCGGGCTCGCGCTGCATGGCCTTTCTCCGTTCGATGTGCCCGAGCCGTTCAACCTGTTCCAGAACGGTCCCGTAACCCCCGATCGGCGCATGCAGGTAACCGATCCGACCAGCAAGCCCGGCGATCACATCACGTTCGAAGCCCTCGAAGACCTGCTGTGCGCGGTGTCGTCCTGTCCGCAGGACATCATTCCCGGCAACGGCCTGCGCGTAACCGACATCGCGGTTTCAATCCACGCCGCTAATCCGTCCGCTTTCCCAACCGCATAAGCGCATCGACATTCATGCTTCTACTCAAAGCTCCCCCTGAACGTTCGCCACTTCCGCCGACCCGCGTCGTTGTGCCGGCAGGCGAAAGCCGCGCCATCAACGTGAACGCTGGTCAGATTCTGCGTATCGAAGCGAACGAAGCCGGCGCGACGGCGGCGATGTTCGCCTTCAGCCGCTCGAACCCGGATATCTACATGTCCGTGCATCACACGCGCGTGTTCAGCAACTCGTATGTCTTGCAGGCAGGCATGCGCATTGTCAGCAACCGGCGTCGCGCACTGATGGTGCTCGGTAAAGACAGCATCGGCCGTCACGATCTGCTGTTGCCCGCGTCGACGACGGCGTTCCTCGAAGCAAATGGTTACGCGGGTCAGACCGGCTGCGTCGAATCCGTCGCGAAGGTCGTCGCCGAAGAAGGACTGACGCCGCCGAAGCTGCCCGATCCGATCAATCTCTTCATGCACGCCGATCTGCACCAGGACGGCAGTATCGAGCCGAAGGCGAACGCCACGCGTGCGGGCGATTTCGTCGCGTGCCGGGTCGTCGCGGACATGACGTTCGTCGTGTCGGCGTGTTGCACCGGCATCGCAGGCAACGACACGCCGGGCATGCTGGAACTCGCCACCGCCGAAGAACTGATAGAGCTGTAAGGGCGAGGACGACTGCATGTGGCTCGACCCTCAGGTCATTCAAAGCGTGCCGTCGCTGCTGGACGGCTGGATGCTGACCGTGGAGCTGACGCTGCTGGGCGCGGCAGGCAGTCTCGCGTGCGGGCATCTGGCGCTCGCGATGCAGTTGACGCGCATCGCGCCCTTGCGATGGCTCGCACGCCTGTACATCAGCTTTATGCGCGGCACGCCGTCGCTCGTGCAGTTGTTCATGGTGTTCTTCGCGTTGCCGCTGATCGGCCTCGGCGGTCGGCCCATGCTGGCCGCCGCACTTACGCTCGGCCTGAACAGCGGAGCGTACACGGCGGAGATCCTGCGCGGCAACATGCGCGTCGTGACGCGCGGGCAGATCGAGGCAGCGACCGCGCTCGGCATGGCGCCGTGGCTTATCGCGCTGCGTATCGCACTGCCGCAGATGCTCAAGGCGAGCCTGCCCGCGCTCGTCAACGAGTTCACGATCCTGCTGAAAACGACACCACTCGCCTCTGCCGTCGCCGTCACCGAACTGGTGTATGCCGGCCAGATGGTGATCGCGCGCATCTATACGTCTACTCAGATCATGCTGCTCGTGAGCGCTGGATACCTCTCCGTAGTGCTGCCAGTGATCTGGCTCGGCAGGCGATTGCGGCAACGTGCACCTTCGACGATGCGAGGCACATGAGATGACTTTCGATCTTGCTGTGCTCACCGCTTACGTGCCCGCCTTGCTGCACGGGTTCGTCGATACGATCTGGCTGTGCGTGCTGAGCGGCGCGCTGGCCTGCGCACTCGGCATCGCGCTCGTGGTCGGTCGACGGCGCGGGTCGCGCCTGCTCGTCGTGCTGATCGATGGTTATGTGGCGCTCACCCTCGCGTTGCCGCTGCTCGTGCTGCTATACGTGACGTTCTATGTGCTCCCCGACTTCGGTCTGCTGCTTCCCGCGTCGGTGGTCGGCGTACTCACGCTCGCGATCTACTATGCCCCCTACGTCGCGCAGGTGATTCAGGCCGCTATCGACGCCGTGCCTGCGGGAACGATCGAAGCAGGCGTCGCGATCGGCATGTCGCCGCTTGCGATCGGGCGCCGCATCGTCGCGCCACAGGCCCTGCCCTTACTGCTGCCCACGCTGACCGGGCTGATGATCGGCCTCTTCAAGGACTCGGCGCTCCTGTCCGTCATTTCGGTGCACGAGCTCATGTTCACCGCCAAGGGCGTCGTGTCCGATACTTACGCGCCGCTCGAAGTCTATTTCGCCGTGGCGCTCGTCTACTGGGCGACAACAGCCACGCTCAATCATGCGACCCGGCAGTGGGAACGCCGGCTCGCGCTTGCACACGGTGTCGCGCTCGAACGGTAAATTCCGATGAAACTCAACGCAGCCCCTGCCATACGCGCCCGCGACATCGTCAAGTCGTTCGGTGCGCAACGCATTCTCGATGGCGTCAGTCTCGATGTCGCACGAGGCGAAGCCATCTGCATCCTCGGGCCGTCTGGTTCGGGAAAATCCACGCTGCTGCGCTGCCTCAACTGGCTCTCGCCGCCCGATACGGGTGAGGTGTGGATCGGCGATGAACGCGTGGGCATGCGCAATGCGTCCGTGCCGCGTCCCGAACGGGAGATTCGCGCGCAACGCAGCCGCATCGGCATGGTGTTTCAAAGTTTCAATCTCTGGCCGCATATGAGCGTGCTGGAAAACGTGATGGAAGGTCTGCTCTCCGTCAAACGCATGACGCGCCTCGATGCGAGCGACGTTGCCGTGGAAGCATTGCGGCGGGTCGGCTTGTCCGGCAAACACACAGCGATGCCCGGGAGCCTGTCGGGCGGTCAGCAGCAGCGCGTTGGCATCGCCCGCACGCTCGCGATGGCACCGGAAGTCATCCTCTTCGACGAACCGACTAGCGCGCTTGATCCCGAACTCGTCGGCGAAGTGCTCGCGGTGATGCGCGGCCTCGCCGACACGCAGACGACGATGATCGTCGTCACGCACGAAATCGGCTTCGCACGCGACGTGGCCGACCGCATCGTCTTTATGGACGGTGGCAAGATCGTCGAAATGGGACTGCCCGCGCAGATCATCGATCACCCTTCGTCGGCGCGTCTGCGCCAGTTTCTTCACCGCTTCACACCGCACGGACCCCACTCATGACTTCTACTCCTACACCCATCACTGTGCCCGCCGGACACGGCAAGGCAGTACGTCTCAACGCAGGCCAGGCGGTGCGCGTGATCAACACGCACGGCACGCAGGTCGCCGATTGCTGGGCGTGGAACGCCTACGATCTCGCCGAATACATGTGCATGGAGACGACGCGCGTCTGGAACCAGCGGCTCAATCCCGTTGTCGGAGACAGCTTCGTCACCAATCAGCGTCATCCCATCCTGACTGTCGTCGAAGACACGACGCCTGGCGTGCACGACACCTTCATGGCCGCCTGTGACCGCAAGCGCTATCAGTTGCTCGGCGTGCACGGCTATCACCGCAACTGCTGCGACAACATGTTCGAAGGTATGTTCGAACTCGGCGTGACGCCACCGCGCGCCAATCTCGCGTCGTTCAACATCTTCATGAACATTCGCGTGCAGCCGGACGGCATCACTCTGCATACGCTGCCAACCGTAACCAGACCCGGCGAATACATCACGCTGCGTGCGGAGATGGACTGCTTTGTAGCGTTTTCCGCGTGCCCGCAGGACATCGTGAAGATTCAGGGACAAGGCGACAACACGCCGAAGCCCGTTGATATCGTCGTGCTCAGCGATTTCCACTCCGACTTGCCCGGCACGCAATCCTGGGTTCCGCAAGCCTGAAAACCCGCCATCGCCAAACATGCCAATCCCAACAGTCGATGTCAGCGCGCCTGCCGTCGCGCGCATACCTTCGACCTGAACGCAGCGCCGGTCGTGACGCATGCGCGCTTCAACATCTTCCGGGACGAGGACGTTTCGCGCCTGAAGCTGATCGGCGTTGCGGTGGGCCAGGCGGAAAGCGACTTGCGCTGCGCGGTGCGCGCCTGGTGGACGTCCTGCAACAGACGGATAAAAAGCTCCGCGCTGGGCGCAAGCTGGCGGTATTCGACCTTGATCGGCGCGAAGACCGACGTATAGTTGAGCGGCTCGGCATTCGCGACCGGCACGAAGGGGTATATCGATTGCAGCGCGCCCGCATAGTGCGTCGGGAGGAATCTGCGCGCAGCCACGCTGGGCGGCCCGGCGGCTCGCACGCCCGCGCTGATAGCCGGTGGGAGCGTACGGTTGACTCAATTGGCCCCGTTCGTGCTTGCATCAGGTGCAGGAGGACACGCCATGTACCGAGCCGCTTTCGTCACGCCTGAGATGTTGCTGATCGAATGTTCGATGGCGCAATCGCCCGAAATGACGAAGCACGGGTTCGCTAGCGCTGCGCAGCAACTGCGAGAACTGAATCAGACCGCGCTTGCCTTCGTCTTGCGACTGACGTACACGCTCTGCGGACTCCGATAACTACATCTTCGGCCCAACGGCGCGCCACCCTTGCCATACTCCCAACTGGTGCATCGCCACGCGCGGCGGTGCATTCGCATCTCTTCACTTCTCCTGTTTCGGTGCACACGGAGACGCCCAGCAGCCGGCACATCGGAGAGGCACCGGATAGTCCTATCGCATCTGTTCGATCACGCCGTACTTCACCGCGACTCCCTCCCGAAGTACGTTGCAAATTTTTTTAGTAGATCGCGCTCCATCTTTACTTCGGCGAGCTCCCGCTTGACCGACCCGAGCTCAGCTTCGATCTCCGTCAACGGCTTTTGATGCTGACCTACACGCTCAAGCTTGCCGGTCTTCGCAGCACGCACCCAGTTTGCCACTGTCTTCATTGATATCGACAGCCGACGCGCAGCCTCCGATACGCCAACGCCCTCGGTCATTGCAAGCTTCACCGCCTCTTCACGGAATTCCTTCGTGTAGACGGCTTTGGGGATTCCGTTCATGTATCCCTCCATTCCTGAATTTTACGGAATGTTGGCTTCCGCTTTTTCCGGTCGGCCTCACCTCTTCGCGCAGCCTGTGCTCGGAACGAATGCCGAAGCAGTAGCCCACGATCAGCATACGGACCATCAACTCTGGATCGACCGAGGGACGCCCCGTATGGCTATCGAACGGTGCCAGGTGCTGCCGCAGATCGTCAGCGTCAAAGAAGCGGTCGATCCCGCGCAGCAGGTGGTCGAGCCGAGCAGCGAACAACCGAAGGTATACCTGCACGTCGCGCCTGGTCAGCAGCATTCCTAACACGTGAAACGTACGCAGGTGAGGACCGGCTTCATTACGCTATGGAATAGTGTCTATGACGCTACACACATAGATGGGTTATTTTGGCGGGTCTAATGTCGTTGCACGAAGTTGGTTCGCAATATCCATTGTCTCAACCACAGCAGGAATCTGCTTCATTGCTGGGAAATCGGTAGATCGGTTGACCTTAGGAGAATTGAAATCTCATGCCCGCAACGATGGCAGCAACGCCTTCCGCTCGAATCCACGCATTAGACCCAGCCTGCTGCCAGAAAATGAAAAGCTTGATGTTAGAAAGTATTTCGATAACCCGATCAATCGGTCGCATACAAACCACTGCGATCATTTAACTGGGTACATCCCCATCTATCGATGAGGTATTCGACTTCTGTAAAAGCTTCATCGTCTGGACAACCGAATTGCAAGATAACCTGAGCCGGGATCATGACTTTCTCAGACATCAAAGCTGACGCAACAACCACGAACGGATGGCGTTTCAAACTTGGAATGAGCCTCTTTGTCTCCGCTTTTGCGTTGTTGCCAATCGTACCTATCGCCGCTTCTCTCGGCACACCCGCAACAACCATGGCTGCTCTGACGGGGATCATTCTCGTCGCGAACAAGGTTCTGCTTATGACTTGTGTGGCCGTTATGGGCAAGCCCGGCTTTCAACGACTCAAGGCGACAGTGATGGGCTATGTAAAACGTTTGGCTCCAACGAGGACTGGTGGCTCTGGCCGCCACCTGAGCAGGCTGATGAAGTCTGTCACGAACCGGGGACGCAGACGCGCTCAGCAGCGCGTTGATTCAGATGACAGCGCCACATAAATGCCACCAGTGATAGGTAGTTGAGGCAGACCCGCATGCTTTGCACGTTGCAGGATATCTCAATGGAGTCACTCACCGTGCCCTTTGATAGCTAGCGTGTCGTAATTCAATGATGTCAGGTTAGTTCACTTCCCCAGATCCCCGAGGCGACTCAATCGCCGCGTTGTCTACCAATTCTCCGGCCAGCTTTGACGTCTCCATTCGGAATTGCCCCACAAACTTACCTAACGCATAGTCACAATCTCGGCTACCGCGGGCGGCATGGTAGAAGGTCGACCGACCGGTGCTGTGAAATAACCGCGCCGAACAAGGCCATTCGCAGTGAGGTTTGACTGGCACTTTCGCAGTCGCGCGGGCGAAGCATCGTATTGAATAACTTGATCGATATAGCGTCGACCTGTGCTTCGGCTGGCGTGCCGCCTTCACGAAGGTGGAGTTGACCGGGAGAAGAATCGAATCCGCGAAGTTCGAAAAGATCGGCTTCATTACGATGGGTAATAGTATCTATGACGTTGAGCCCGTAGAGAGATTAATTTGGCGAGCCTAATGTAGTTGAACGGCATCACTTGCAGTATGCAGCGTCCCGACTGACGGCAAGTCCGCTGCAATGCACGGAAATCCGTAGGTCGGCTCGACATCAGGAGAAGCGGAATGTCATACGCGCTACGACAGCAGCATGGCTTACCCGGTGAACTCAAGCGCGAACACGCTCTCTTTTCCGGCATTGGCCCGCCTTCGAGCAGCCTCCGGTCAACCCCTCTCCCTAAGGCGGAACCGCGATCCACGATCAGCATGACTATCGCCACGAATAATGGGGCGGGCGGCCGCGCAATCGCCACCCAAGCGGCCGTTAGCTCGATGTGCGACGCGCCGCCAACAGCCCTTCTCGACGCAAGTAACAGAAGCCCTGCGAACCGCCTCGTCAATACAAACAGCGTGCCGCCCGTCAACCATCTCACCGCAGGACCGATACACGTCGTCCCGATTACATCAAGCACCCGTCAGTTCTCAACGAGCGGTCGCGTCGCGAGCAACTGGTGGCGGTGTACTCCGACCCACACGCCCTGTATCACCGATGGGGCGCTATCGCAACACCACGATGTCCACGACCATGAAGATGGGTAACCCATCTCGCCTCTCTTACGCGTGCGCTTGCGGCCAATCACGCCGGTGCCGTTGATCCTCCCGGCAATGCTGCTTTGTGTTCGTGATCACGCGGCCCACTCGTGTCTGATCACCCAATGAGTTGAGCACGGGGGGTCAAGCCGGCAAACAGTCTTTTGCATCATTTAGAGGCGAACGCGATATCTGGATCGTCGAAGAAAAGACACCGCGTACACGGACTCCGCCGCAGTATTTGCCGTGCGCATTGTGCTGACCGCCGACTTCACTTGTCACGCACCTGGTTTCGTGCCGCAGAAATTGACCTCGACTGTGATGCCGACACGCTCGAGCATCTGTATATGCAGTGACACGCGACACAAGTCTGAATCACCGAATTGCCCATCATCGAGGAACCGATGCTATGCCGAAGGTTGAAATCAACAACATCATGCTTGACCGCGTGCACTCCCGCAATAACTTGCGGGAGTGCGAAGTTCCCGATCAGCAACTGCCAACGCTCTTCCCGCACAAAAACAACGTCAACCCGCAGATCGAAGGCGAACACAAGCAGGCCTTCACACGAATCAAACCCTTTCGGAATGGCACGCCTAAAGGCAGTTATCGGATTGCCGTTGCGCGCTTGACCGGATTGGAATGCACGCAGTTGTCGACTTTTCCGCGGGGTCTCGGCCATCAAAATGTTGAGAAGCCTTTCGTTCACACTCCGCGCCTCCCGTTGGCGTAACCATACGTGCTCGCATAGGCGTTCCGGATCGACGGGCAGACATATGCGCCACTAACGCGCTCCGTTTTTCCATCCCGCACAAGGAAACTCATCAATAGCGCCGTTCAAAGTCGGACGGGCGCAAAGGGGAAGTTATGCCTTTTTTCGAGTTTGGCGGCTGTTGTCGTTCGATAGGTGTCACCTTGCTGGCGAGCGCCATGCTTGCGTCAAGCTGGACAACGACCACGCATGCCACGGAAGGCGGCGGGAGCAACTATCCCGTCGGCGTGAACACGCTACTTTCGGGCGTTCAGCCTCCCCCGGGCAGCCACATCTATGTCTATCTGCAGGCATACGAGGCAACGACGCTCGAAGGCAATAACGGAAGCCCGACCGCCAGCGTATCGGAGTTCTCACTGCACGCGCAGGCGGCAGCTTTCAGACTGTCCCATGTCTGGCGGGATGTAACGTTCCTCGGTGCAACCCTCGAGTCGCGGACGAATATTCCATTTGTGAATCTCGATCTGCACTTCGACGCGCACACGCCGAAAGGTACGGTCTACAAAAGCGGCACAGCGACCGGATTGTCGGACCTGACTGTCGGGCCACTCTTCCTCGGATGGCATCTCGGCAACCTGCATCAAATCCTGGGCCTCGAGTTCTTCTTGCCGACGGGCAGTTACGACACAAGCCGGCTCGTGAACCCGGGGCGGCACTACTACTCGATGCAGCCGAACTACGCCGTCACGTGGATGCCAGTGCCGAATGTGGAGTTCAGTGCTCGTGCGCTTTACAGCATCAATTCCGTCAACCACGCAACCGACTATCACTCGGGGAACGAGTTTATCGTCGACTACAACGCCGGGTTTCGCTTCACTCCGATGTGGCAGGTCGGGGTGAGCGGCTATTTCTATAGACAGGTGACAGACGATACACAGCACGGTCAATCTGTAAATGGCAACGGGAACCGCGGAGAGGTTCTTGCTGTGGGCCCGTCGATCGCCTACGGCACACGTAAGTTATCTGTGGCGCTCAAGTCACAGCACGAAAAGCTGGCCCGCAACCGGCCCGAAGGGAATCGGATCTGGCTGCAGATGTATATGCCTTTCCAATAGACGTCGTCCTGTCGTCGATCGACAGGGTCTGGCTACGCGATCGCAACATCACGCAATCCGTCGACTGCTCGTCATGCAGGCTCCGCTTCATTCCGCGACGGAATAGTGTCTATGAGGCTGCATCCGTAGAGTTAAGTGTTTGAGCGGTGTACTGTAGATCAGACGAAACACCCCAAATATCTCGTCGTAGATCGAACACGATGAGCGCCCCCCACCGCCCGGATTTTAGGTTATTTGCCGTTCCACCCGATCGACCTGAGAGAGGAGTTATTTCCCCAATGTGTACAACTTATTTGATCCATGCGAGTGCGCTTATGCGCTCTGTTAAGTCATCCCCGACGCGCCCTGAAATGGAGGTGACCTCATGGCAGTCGCGCTGATCACGGGAGCCAGTCGAGGCATTGGCGCGGTCATTTCGATGACTCTGGCCCAGCAAGGGTACAAGGTGGTCGTCAACCATCGTGCCAGTGCACCGCATGCAGAAGACGTCGCTGCGACGATCGTCGCGGCAGGCGGAGAAGCCATGGTGATCAAAGCCGACGTCACCGAGCCGAACGATGTCGCCGCCATGACCGACGAAATCAATCAGCGATGGGGCGGAGTCGACGTTCTCGTGCACAACGCGTTGACGCCGTATGACGTCACTTCATTCGCCAACCTGAACTGGGAACAACTCGGCGGTAAGGTCGACACTGAACTGCGCGCCGCCTTCCTGGCAACGAAAGCGGTTGTGCCCGGAATGATTTCTCGCGGTCACGGGCGGTTGATCTACCTGAGTACTCTGTTATCGCGTCGCCCACGCGACGGGATGATTACGTTGGGCACGGCCAAGGCTGCCTTGGACCAGTTCGTGCGATACGTCGCATTGGAGCTAGCCCCTAACGGCATCACCGCCAATCTCGTCGCGCCGACCACGGTGGAGGGCGCTACTTCAGCCGGGCTGATCTCCGCTGAACGGCTGAAAGCGATCGCCGCATCTATCCCGATGGGACGGCTTGCCCGTCCAGACGAGGTCGCCAATACAGTGGCGTACCTGGCAAGTGATGCGTCGGGCTTCACCACTGGCCACTACATTCCCGTAAGCGGTGGCTTTGGAATGGAATGACCTTGAAGAGCACCCGGATCGTATCCGAGGCTCGAAAAGGAACGACTTCTCCGATCCACCTGTTTGACCTGACAGAGGTGTTAATTGCCAATGCTCTCGATTGACCTCACTTATGTAGGGGCCGGTATTCACGAGGAACTGATCGCACACGTAGCCGATCAAGAAGGATATTTCGAAGATGAAGGTGTTCGCGTCGCGCTCCGCGACGGAGCCGTCTGGAATACCGAGCGCGTGCGCGCCGGAGCAACCATCGGTCTCGGCCGCGCACTGATCTCGCGGATGACCAGCGGCATCCAATGGACCGCCCTGAGCGTCAACACGCACCGACCGCTCTTCTGGTTCGTCGGCGCCAACGGCGTGAAGTCAATGGAAGATCTCCGAGGCCGTCGACTGGCGGTCCACGGAGCCCGTACTGCTCCTGGGGTTTTCGCGCGGATCGTGTTACGCAAGCACGGGCTGGATCCCGACCGGGACGTCGAATGCGTGGAGCGAATCCCAGGTGACTATCAAATGGACCTGCGACGCCTTCGCGACGGGTCGATTGATGCGGCGTACGTGGGCAGCACCTTATCAGCTGAACAGGTGGTCCAGGAGGAAGGTTTTTCGCTGCTGTCCTGGGTGGGCGACCATTTCCAGATTCCCACCGTCGGACTCGCCGTGGACCCTTCGCGCATCTCGCTCGACGATCCAGCTTTGCAGGCGTTGGTACGGGCCTATAAACGGTCGCTCAAGACGATCGCCGAACAGCCCAGTCTGGCCATCGAACATATCGCCTCGATGTTAGGCCGACTGACTCACGCTGAAGCGGAGCAACACTACGAGCGCTACATCCGGCCACATTTCACCGCTGACGGCCGGGTGGACCTCAAGGTTGCCAAAGAAGGCGTTGCTGCCGTTGCCGCTGAACTCGGCGTCTCTGCAGGTACCGCCGACCAGATGTATCTGTCGACCTTATAAGCGGGCCGCTGCATCGATCTGGAATGCGTGCAGTGTCGTCTTATGAAATTATTTCCGACCTGCACGCCCCCTCAACATAGACCTAGCAGAGAATTTTGCCCAGCCGCGTTATTGCGTTCGACTTGGCTGGGATTTTTAGTCTGGTTAGTTCATTTTGAATGAACCAGAAAGAATTTGGCGTGACCGCCAAACTCACGTGCGGCTCTTACGTTACGGCTTTTCCTGGGTCGAATTATCCAACGAATCGGACATGAACATCTTTTATCTTCACGTCCATGTATCGAAGGAATAGTGTTTATTCCGCTAATCCGTAGATTCCTCCAAAAGAATCGATAACAATAAATTCCAGTAACAGAAAGGAAAACAGTCACCCGAGTAACCTTCCATCTGGAGACGCGGTATGCCTAGCAAGCAGAAAACCCAAGAGTCAGAACCCGGCTTCACAATTGCCGCGCGGCAGGCAAATCTTCCGGAAACAGAATTCACCGAAGTAAGCGCGACTGAGATGAGAGACGCGCTTTCCAAGGCAATCACTCCCGTGACTGTCCTCGCTACAGACGGCCCGAGTGGGAGAGCTGGTGTCACCTGCTCTGCCGTCTGCTCGGTTTGTGACACGCCGCCAACTATCCTGGTTTGCGTCAACCGCAATAGCTTCACCAACGGTGTAATCAAAGCGAACGGGATACTCACTGTGAACTGGCTGAGCGCCGATCAAAGTGAACTGTCGCAGCTTTTTGCCGGGGTCGGTGGGTTATCGATGCCAGAACGGTTTGCGAGAAGTCAATGGGGAACGCTGGCGAGTGGCGCACCTTACTGCAAAGAAGCAATGATGACGCTCGACTGTCGTGTTGCAGATGCCATTGAAGTTGGAACGCACAGCCTTATTTTCGCGCGCGTCATTGCAACCACGAAGGCAGATGAGCGTCACCCCCTCGCTTACTATCAGCGCGCCTACGCAACGACCCACCCCGCAACACTTTAACCAGTCGTTTTCATTTAAATACTCGAAGGAGAAAACCATGATCCGAACCGGTCGTCAATACCTCGAATCGCTGAATGACGGGCGTCAAGTCTGGGTTGGAAACGAAAAGATCGATAACATCGCTACGCATCCGAAAACGCGTGACTATGCGCAGCGTCATGCAGATTTCTACGATCTGCATCATCGGGCCGATTTGCAAGACGTCATGACCTATGTCGACGAAAATGGCAAACGCCGTTCAATGCAATGGTTCGGTCATCACAACAAGGACCAGCTCCGTCGTAAGCGGAAGTACCACGAGACGGTGATGCGCGAAATGGCTGGCGCATCTTTTCCCCGAAGCCCCGATGTGAACAACTACGTCTTGCAGACGTACCTCGATGATCCCACGCCATGGGAGACCCAATCTATCGGCGCGGAAGGTCACATCAAGGCAAAAAACATCGTGAACTTCGTCAATTTTGCGAAGGACAATGATTTCAATTGCGCGCCGCAATTTGTCGATCCGCAAATGGACCGCTCCAACCCCGAAGCACAGGCTCGCTCGCCGGGTCTGCGTATCGTCGAACAGAACGAGAAGGGAATCGTTGTCAACGGTATCAAGGCAATCGGCACTGGCGTCGCCTTTGCCGACTGGATCCATATCGGCGTGTTCTTCCGTCCGGGTATTCCCGGCGAGCAGGTTATTTTCGCGGCGACGCCCGTCAATACAAAAGGGGTGACGATCGTTTGCCGTGAAGGCGTCGTGAAGGATGATCCGATCGAACACCCGCTCGCCTCCCAAGGCGACGAACTCGACGGCATGACCCTTTTCGAAAACGTCTTCATTCCGTGGACGCATGTCTTCCATATCGGCAATCCTGAGCATGCGAAGCTTTACCCGCAACGTGTGTTCGATTGGCTGCATTACCATGCGCTGGTTCGTCAGATGGTGCGCGCAGAACTGATGGCAGGACTGGCTGTACTGATCACCGAGCATATCGGAACCAACAAGATTCCGGCCGTCATGACCCGCGTTGCGAAACTGATCGGGTTTCATCAGGCGATGTTAGCCCATGTCATCGCGGCCGAAGAGTTGGGCTTCCATACACCTGGAGGACACTACAAGCCGAATATTCTGGTCTACGACTTTGGCCGCGCGCTCTATCTGGAGAACTTCTCGCAGATGATCTACGAGCTGGTCGATCTTTCCGGGCGCAGTGCACTGATCTTCGCCAGCGAAGACCAATGGAACGATGCAACGCTTAATCCGTGGTTTGAACGCCTGAACAGCGGCCCCGTTGGCAAGCCGCATGACCGCGTGCAGATCGGCCGTGTGATTCGCGACCTGTTCCTGACGGACTGGGGCAGCCGCCTGTTCGTTTTCGAAAACTTCAACGGTACGCCGTTGCAAGCCATTCGCACCCTCACCATGCAACGCGCCGAATTCTCGGGGTCGGGCCCGTACGCAAAGCTCGCACGCAAGGTTTGCGGAATCGAGCTGGAATCCGATGGCAACAGCGATTACAAAGCGACTGCCGACTACGCGAAAGCGCTCGATTCGGCACGACATCAGGAATCGCTGGCACTCAGCGGCACCATGGCTATCTGACGCATTGGCAGCCTGCGTTCGTTAGCTGCCTGCGCCGGAACCGATGGAAGTACCGTGCTTTTGCACGGTACTGTTTCTCTCCAGAGAAGGTGACAAACTATGGTTGAAGAGAACTTTTTGGACCGTGTGTTTCGCAAGGGTCGTAGCCAGAACGGATGGCTCGACGAACCGGTATCGGACGAACAGTTGGAGCAGGTTTACGAACTGATGAAGTGGTGCCCCACTTCAGTCAATTGTTCACCGGCGCGAATCGTTTTCGTACGTAGTGAGGCTGGGAAGGCGAAACTGAAAGACGCTTTGAGCCCAGGGAATATCGAAAAAACCATGACTGCGCCTGTACTCGCAGTAGTCGGCTATGAGACGCGGTTCTATGAGGAGTTGCCAAGACTCTTTCCGCACAATCCTGCGGTCAAGGCCTGGTTCGAAGGCGAAGCAAAGATCGGGTTTGCAGAAACTACTGCCTTCCGCAATGGAACCTTGCAAGGCGGATATCTGATCGCAGCGGCGCGTGCGGTCGGTCTTGACTGTGGACCGGTGTCCGGTTTCGACAATGCGAAAGTCGACGCCACGGTGTTTGCTGGCACATCGATCAAGTCAAACTTCATTTGCGGCCTTGGTCGCGGGGACCCTTCCAGGTTGTTTGCTCGCAGCCCGCGGCTCTCTTTTGAAGAAGTCTGCAAGGTAATCTGATCCGCTGTTAATGACGCGCATGGGAGTCTTCCATGATAGTCATCTCCGATCCAGGTGAGTTCAATCTGTCCGGGTCGGCCGTGTCGATCGGGATGTTCGATGGCGTTCATCGTGGACACAGGCGTGTTTTGCGGAACCTGCGAGATCAAGGATCGGTCTTGCAGATTCCCACCGTTCTCGTCACGTTTGATCCTCACCCGCTTGCCACGTTGCGCCCTGAGTCGTGCCCACCGCTCCTATCCACGCTTAATGGTCGCATGGATCTGTTAGCGTCCACCGGATGTGTCGACTACTGCGTCGTTCTGAGATTCGATCGACGGCGAAGTACCGAATCGGCAGATGATTTTGTACGGGGAACGTTGGTTGACCGTTTGGGCATACGCTCATTGATCGTCGGCGAGAATTTCGCGTGCGGCAGTGGTCGACAAGGGAATATCGCGTACTTGCGCAATCTCGGCGATCGCCTGGGATTTGAAGTACGTCCCGTGCCGCTCCGGTCGACTACCCGCATTGAGAACGGCGTGCATTGTTCTTCGAGCGAAACACGAAGGCTAATCCAGCAAGGTGATATCGCTGGCGCAAATGCGATGCTGGATCGCCCGCATGAGTTGTCCGGGACGGTGTACGGCCCGAATGAATCTGCTTGCCGCGTGATCGACCTCCTGGTCACCTCGATATGTGTTCACCGCCGTCGGGAGATTACGCTGGAACGGTGAGAAAGCACAATGTTGCGGCGCCATGGATTGGCGCGATCTTGCAGGTTCGAGAACAACATCCATCTGTTGGTGCGCGCACGCTGCGCCTGCTTGTTGAGAAGGACACGGAAAGCGCGCCCGGTGACGCGATGACCGTCCGATTTCACGACACAGCGAGATCGGCTACGAGCCGTTTCGCATTCGCCAATATGGCCTCTATGTGACGAATCCAGGTGAGAACAATCATGAACAACTTTACCTATACGAGCCGTCCGCAGCGAGTTGTCTTTGGCGTCGGTGCTCTAGCCCAAATTGAAGCGGAAGTCGATCTACTTGGCGCCCGTCGCGCACTCGTACTCGCCACACCTGATCAGCGTCGGGATGCAGAACGAATAGCGGAGATGCTCGGACCTCGCGTCGCCGGCGTGTTCGATCGGGCGACCATGCATGTACCCGTTGAGATTGCCCGCGAAGCGCGCGATCTTGCGCGCCGTCTCGATGCCGACTGCGCGATAGCAATTGGCGGTGGGTCGACGACAGGACTTGGAAAAGCTATTGCACTCGAGTCGGACTTTCCGATTCTTGCCGTTCCGACTACCTATGCGGGTTCCGAAATGACACCGATCTACGGCATAACCGAAGCGGGGTTGAAGAAGACCGGCCGCGATATTCGTGTGATGCCAAAGACAGTGATCTACGATCCCGAACTCACGTATTCGCTGCCAGTTTCGTTGAGCGTTAGCAGCGGGATCAATGCGATCGCTCACGCGGCCGAAGGTCTTTACGCCATAGACGCCAATCCGATTACAAACCTGATGGCGGCCGAGGGCATTGCCGCCATCGGACGATCGCTACCACTTCTGACACTCGACGCTGACAATGCGGAAGTTCGGCGTGCGCGCTCGGACGTGCTCTATGGTGCGTGGCTGTGTGGATCCGTGCTAGGGAACGTCAGCATGGCTCTGCATCATAAACTTTGCCATACGTTAGGCGGCACCTTCAACCTGCCGCACGCAGAAACTCACACCATTGTCTTGCCACATGCACTTGCCTATAACGCAATGGCCGCCTCCCGTTCAATGAAGCACATCGCTGGCGCGCTAAATGGCAACAGCGCGCCGCAAGCCACTTTCGATCTGGCGAAAATGAATGGCGCACTTCTGGCACTGAAGGATATCGGAATGAAAGCCTCGGATCTCGACAAGGCATGCGCGATCGCGCTGGAGAATCAGTATCCCAACCCTCGTCCGCTAGAGAAAGTGGCGATAAGACAATTGCTACAGGATGCGTACGAAGGTGTACGACCGCCTATCTGATTGCACGATACACGGCATAAGGCACTGTTAATTTAGACGTCTCGTTTGATCAACAGCACTCAACATTGAGAGACAAACATGCGCAACCTCGACGAACACACCGTGACGCAAGCAGTGGTCGATCTCTTATCCGGAACCCCCGATCCTCGCCTGAAGTTGATACTCGTCCGTTTGATCACTCATTTGCATAACTTCGCGCGGGAGGTCGAACTGACTGAAGAAGAGTTGCTTGAAGCGATCTTGTTTCTGACGGCGACAGGGCAGAAATGTAGCGAAAAGCGGCAGGAATTCATCTTGTTGAGCGACGTCCTCGGGTTATCGATGCTGACAGTTGCGATGAACAACAAAAAGCCAGAGGGCTGTACGGAATCGACTGTTTTCGGACCATTTCACGTAGAGGGCGCGCCCGTGTATGACAATGGTGCCGATATTGCCAACGGCGCGGTGGGTGAACCTTGCCTCGTACGCGGTACCGTGAAGGATCGAAACGGCGTACCCATTGCTGGGGCAGAGCTGGAAGTCTGGCAGGCCGACGCGGAAGGAAACTACGACGTTCAGTATCCGGATCTGAAGACCCATCAAGCTAGAGGTGTGCTCAGATCGCGACAGGACGGAAGTTTTGAGTTTCGTACCGTTGTCGCTGTCGCCTACCCTATTCCCGTCGATGGTCCAGTGGGTGACTTGCTGCGTGCAACCGGACGCCACCCGTGGCGCCCCGCGCATCTTCATTTCATGATCAAGGCGAAACACTACCAGACGTTGGTTACACACGTGTTTCGTAACGGCGACCAGTATCTGGATTCCGACGCTGTTTTTGGCGTACGACAAACATTGGTGGCCGACTGGATCAGGCAGCCCGACGGAGGCTATACATTGAATTACGATTTCGTCTTAAACCCGGCAGACTAAGGCAACGCGCAGAAGCGGCATTCCAACAGATAGAAAGCCTCAGTTTCAGGTCTGCATCAGCTTTCTGTTCGATGCAGACCCGAACGCGTTCACGCGTTATGCCGGTGTCGAAAACAGCTTGCGAAACACATTTCGGAGCCATTGATTGCCGGGTTCAAGGTGGCACCGATCGTGCCAATACTGTGCGATTTGAAGCTTGGGCAAAGAAATTGGCGGCTCGACCAATTGCAGGTCGAGGTCGCGGCTCATTGTCACCGCGAGCGTCTTTGGCACAGTCGCGATTACGTCGGAGTGTTTCGTGATTTGTGCTGCCGAGGTAAATACGGGAACGCGACATACGATATTTCTGCGTGGCACCTCCGACTCAATGATCCGCTCAATTGACAGGTGCTCGTGCCCAGTGCCCAGCGCGGACACGAGCGCGTGCTTCTCCGCGACAAACTGTTCTTTGCTTGGATGTGCACCTATCCGCGGATGGTCTTTGCGCACCAGGCTGACGTACGTCTCGGTCCACAGTGGTAGACGCCGAATACCCATGGTCAGCGAAGGGAAGGAACCGATCGCCAGATCGGCGAGCCCCGATTCGAGCCACAAATCCAAATGTTGTGCATCGCACGGAATCGACTGGACGCATATGCCAGGCGCTTCAGAAGCCAGGTAGTTCAACAGTGTCGGGAATATCTTCACCACACCCGCATCTATAAGAAAGAAACTGAACTTTCGCGTAGACGTTTTTGGATCGAATGACGCATGCTCCGAGCGCAGCGTGCTCACTTTCTTTAGTATCGTCCTCACGGGTTCTGCGAGTTCAAGCGCCTTCGGAGTGGGCTCCATCCGCAGCGCGACACGCACAAAAAGCGGGTCTCCAAAATACAGCCGCAGTCGCGCCAGCGTTTTGCTCAACGCAGGCTGCGAAAGATTCAGCACACGCGCGGCCTTGGTCAAACTATGTTCGGCCAGCAACACGTCGAATACTTGCAAGTGGTGGAGGTCGAGGTCGACATCACCTTCATTTCTTTGCGGAATAGTGTCCATGCGGTAGCGGTCCCGTCAGAGCTAATTTTGGCGAGTCAACTGTATCTGATTCAAAAACCGCTGCCACTCGGAATATTCACCGACTTCCAACAACTACTGCGAAATCATTCTTGCCCGGAAAGCGTGCGAATCTGGCATCTGCAGATGTGGCCATGAACACTATGAACCTCTAACGCAAATGACCATGTCATGCAAGCTCAGTAGTTCGAATACTGGCACTGCCGACGCCGACTCGATGCCTCGTCTTCACTTTCTCGATTTACTTCGCGTCAGCCATTCCTTCGACGCCGATGCTTGGTGACCTTCGCCGCTCCCGTCAACGGTGTTCTCGCTCATCGGTGGGACTGTTCGAAAATGTCGAGATCGGCAAAGAGAACGGCAGCGCAAGAATCATCAACAACATCAGTGAGACGGCGCGACGACTGCGCGAAGCGGTGATGATTGCGGCGCCGGAAATCGGAACGCTTACTGACTGATCACGACAGTCGTGCGGCGTCTGCCGCGCCCAACGTTGCTCACTCGTGGGCGGCAGCAGATCCGCGGTTGGTGGATCGTCCGATATTCAGCGACTAAGCTGCTCGGACTTCACTGAACTTTGATGTGAGATTTTGCGCGCGGATGGGCGTGGACGCATTGCGAAACTCTCCCCCAGACTTCGCGGAAGTTTGATGGCGAACTCGTTGACGATATTCGCTCGGGTTTGTATCAAGCCTCCTTGCGAATATAGCCCGCATTTGACTACTGCTGTGGAACCCACATCGATACGCCACCGTTTTTAGAGGCAGATCGGTCTCCCCCAGCAACTTGCGCGAGAAATCAATGCGGATCTGCTCTACGAAGGCTGACGGCGTCATATTGGCGTGTTTTGCGAAGGTCCGCGAGAACGTGCGCCTACTGACGCCTACGGCGTCAGCCAACTGTTCGATAGACAGCTGCTCGCTGATGTTATCAGTGACATAGCGCAAAACCTTCGCGACGACAGTCTCCTCCTTCGGGCCCACAGCCAGATAGGGACTGTATTGCGACTGTCCACCTTCACGGCGTATATATACTATCAGCCGCTTCGCAATGCGCAGCGCAATCTCGTGACCCCAGTCCTCAGACACCAGAGCAAGACAGAGGTCGACGCCCGCCGCAACGCCTGCAGAGGTGAAGAGATTGCCGTCACGAACAAAAATCTTGTCGGGCTGAACGTAAGCGTCTGGAAACTGTAGCGCGAGGCGGTCTACGTCATGCCAATGCGCGGTCACCTCTTTGCCGTCGAGCAGTCCGGCGTGTCCCAAAAGGAAAGCGCCATTACAAACCGATCCAAAGCGCGCGCAACTTTCCGACTTCGTCCTGAGCCACTGGAGAAAACTGGTCGGAGGGCATAGATCGGGAAGTCTCGGGCCGCCCGCCACGAGCAGCAGATCGGGCTGATCCTCATAT
>Ga0137385_10000605_pt1 | contig 29124 bp, 27 predicted proteins | sample SagtaG_FD_104921 | JGI IMG/M metagenome (GOLD analysis project Ga0137385, IMG submission 104921) | Vadose zone soil microbial communities from Sagehorn Ranch, Mendocino, California, USA - Sage2_R_80_16 metaG | ecosystem: Environmental > Terrestrial > Soil > Vadose zone | place: USA: California... | reverse complement strand
TGGATCGGCTGGAAAACAGCAGGTTGCCCACAGTAAGTAGACCGCGGCACCGTCCCACCCGACCCGTGAGCGTGATCAAGCACGCTCGGCGTGGCCACCGGTTGACGACCCAGCACGGATGATCACCGGATCACGGGTCCCCTGCCCACAACAGACCGCACAAACGCGAGCCGATAAGGACGAATGCGGGAGTTGTCACCGCCACGGTGGCAACTCCCGCGTGCCTATTAGGTCACTGGAATTTCGGCTCCCGACGGTGCACATTGCTGGTGAGGAGGGGCTGCGGAGCTTTACCGTCCAACCGCTCCGCCCGGATCCGGATAGTGCAGGCCGGGTGGCTGTTGAGTGAGATATAGGCGTCGGGCCGGGCAACTCCGGGTGAGGAGGCGCCGATACAGACATTGCCGGACCCATAGTGGAACGATCCTACTGACGAGCACCCTCCGCCGGTCGCGGCGCTCGCCACCCCGCTGCCGAGCACGATCGAAGCGAAGGTCAGGGCTATTGCCACCCCGAATCCTACCAGTCGCCGATGGTTGATCATGACCGTTCTCCTCCATTGTGACGATATACTATTCGCTACTGAACTCATTCGGCCATGGATATATAGTCCACCCATTATGGATCGCTGTTGTGGTTTTCGAACGATGTCGAACAGCGGGCCGGGACCAGGAACCCGGTGCTCACCTGGGACCCGTGTCGGCCCAGCGGGCGGGGTTCGTTCCAAAGTCACGACATGACGCAGCCGGGACCACAGTCTGGTGACGCGTCCGTGCTCGAATCGTGGCGCGGCTGTTCGACAACGCGTGCCCCCGGCCGGTCGGGCGTAATGGGCGACCGGCAACGGCCGTGCAGACAAGACCGCGGTCTGTACGCGATGACCCGGCTCTAGATGACCTATTCCAAGGGGTCAGTGGTCGTAGGCGGTCAGCGATCGCTTGACTGGTTGTCCGGTCTTGTCGTTATGCCAGATCGCGGCGACCAAACGCGAGGATGCGTTGCAGGACGCGGCTGAGTTGACGCAACCTGCTCATTGCCATAGTATCGCAACCATTCAGTTGCTATCTGGAGGCAGTCATGGCATTCCCTGATCGCATCGAGCGGACGGTCAAGGTATGGGCGGCACTCACCACGTCCGATGGACTGAGTGCCTGGTTCGGCAACAAGGCCACGATCGACCTGCGCCCGGGCGGCTCGGCCTGGATGAAGTGGGACGGCGGCCACACCGCCGACATGCGGGTGGAACGGGTGGAGGAGCCGACGGTGTTCGGCTTCACCTGGCACATCGACGGACTGCCCGAGGACGACCCGCGCCGGACCTATGTCGAGTTCACGCTCGAACAGGTCGGCGCCGGCACACGGCTGACGGTGGTCGAGACCGGCTTCGCCCAGCTGCCGGACGAGATCTACCGCAAGGAGTACGACGGCCACACCGAGGGTTGGGAGCGCGAACTGGGCGAACTGGTCGACCACCTCGATGCCGCCGCCTGACATCGAGGCGATCGCCGAACAGGTCTTCACTGCCCTGGCCGACCCGAGCCGGCGCGCGATCCTGGCCGCGCTGGCGTCAGGCGGGCCGGCCACGGCCACGGATCTGGCGGGCAGGCTGCCGATCACGCGGCAGGCGATCGCCAAACACCTGGCCCTGCTGACCTCGGCCGGACTGGTCACGGCCGAACCGGGTGAGCGGCGCCGGGTGCGGTATCGGCTGCGTTCCGCGCCGATGCAAATGGCGCAGCAGTTCCTGGCCGCGCTGGCGCGCGACTGGGACAGCCCACTGGAGGCACTGAAAGATCACCTCGACCGGCAGGCTCGCGGATCCAGGTGACGGAGATCGCCGCCGGCACGCATCACGGAGGGAGAACCGATGGTGAACGGGGAATCCCGGCGCCCTGTTGCGTCGGCGCTTGTCCTGGCGGCGACGCTCGGGCTCGCCGCCGCATGCTGGGCGGTCGCGGCCTGGCTGATGGACGGCATGGATATGGGGGTCGCGACCAGGCCCGGGTCGTTCGGGTTCTTCACTGCGACGTGGATGACGATGATGGCGGCGATGATGCTCCCGGGCGCGGCCCCGGCGGTGGTGAGGCACGCCCGCGTGATCGGCAGGTTGCGTGCCGCGCCGGCGTTCGCCGGGTCCTACCTGGCCATCTGGGCACTCGCGGGCGTCGTGGCGTACGCGCTGGACCGGCCGCACGGGTCGCTGGCCGCCGGCGCGGTGGTGATCGCGGCGGGTGCCTACGAGCTCACGCCGATCAAGCGGCACTTCCGCTGGCGCTGCCGCGAGGATGCCAGCTCCGGGTTGCGGTTCGGGCTGTGCTGCGCCGGCTCGTGCGTCGGGCTGATGGCGATGCTGGTAGCGCTGGACGTCATGAGCCTGACCTGGATGTCGGTGGTCGCCGTCCTCGCCTACGCCCAGAAGCTGCTGCCCGTGAAGGCCGCCATCGACGTCGCGCTGGCACTGGCGATCATCGGGCTCGGACTCGTGATCGTCATCGCGCCCTCGCTGATTCTGGGATTCACGCCACCAACGATGTGACGACCAAACAAGAAGAGGAGACAGGCGATGACCATTCACAAGACGGGGACACGCGAGGAGTGGCTTGCCGCCCGGCTGGAGTTGCTCGCGGCGGAGAAGGAGCTGACCCGGCGCGGCGACGAGCTGTCCCGGCGACGGCAGGAACTGCCCTGGGTCCGGGTCGACAAGGACTACCGCTTCGAGACCGACGACGGCACGGCGTCACTCACCGACCTGTTCCGGGGACGTTCGCAGCTGCTCGTCTACCACTTCATGTTCGGGCCCGACTACACCGCCGGATGCCCGTCCTGCTCGGCGATCGCCGATGGCTTCGACGGCTCCGTCGTCCACCTCGCCAGCCACGACGTCACGCTCTGCGCCGTGTCGCGGGCCCCACTCGCCAAGATCCAGACATACCAGCGGCGGATGGGCTGGACGTTCCCGTGGGCGTCCTCCTACGGCGGTGACTTCAACTTCGACTTCGGGGTGGCGCACACCAAACAGGAGTGGGAAGCGGGAGCCGTTGCGTACAACTTCGGTGCGGAGGACCTGCGGCCGGCGGCCGGCGAAGAGGGTTCCCGCGACGCCTTCACCCAGTCGATCGTCGGCACGGACTGGCAGACATACCGGCGAGAAGGACCCGGCGTGAGCGCGTTTGCGATGGCGGATGGCACCGTCTACCACACCTACTCGGCGTACGCGCGCGGGCTGGACACCTTGTGGGGCATGTGGCAGTGGCTCGACCGCGCGCCCCTCGGCCGCAACGAGACCGGCCACTGGTGGTGGCGCCGCCACGACGAGTACGACAACCAGTGAGTGAGGTTAGCCAATGTCCGACATGAATGACATGAACAAGACCGTGATCGCCGAGTTGGCAATCCCGTGACACCGTAGAGCCTTGATCTGTAGGGATCTCGGGTTGAGCGCCGCGCGTTCCGTGCTCGACGTGAGAGTGCGGCAGATGGCGCGCGGAGTGCTCGGCAGTATGCGACCTGGTAGGCGTGTCGACTGCTTGCATAAGGTGCCGGTCTATGGCAACGGTTCTTAGGGAAATTACAATCCGAAAACGGCCCCTGACCAGCAAGACCCCCTCGCTCATGTTGTGAGCGAGGGGGTCACGCCCAGGTCATGTTTCTCGAGGAAGGGCTTGCGCCCCGCTCACAACGCTAAACGCAACGGTGTTGGTGGCTATGCTGGTCGGCCATGGGCTCACACACCGTCGACTGGAGCGCGCTGCGCGCACCGGCCGCCGGTACGGGCGAGGCCACCGGACGCAGGGAGCGACGCAAGCGCGCCACCCGCCAGATGCTGATCGACACCGCCACCGAGATGTTCTTGGCGCGCGGTTTCGACGCCGTCACGGTGACCGAGATCGCGGAGGTGTGCGATGTCTCCCCCACGACGGTGTTCAACTACTTCCCGACCAAGGAATCGCTGGTCCTGGACCTCCCGGGCGATCTGCTCGTCGCCCTGCGAGCCGCGCTCGCCGACCCGGCGACGACGCCGCTCGACGGCATGGTGCGGATCCTGGCCGGTGAGCTGGACAACCTGATTTCCTGGCTCGATGCCCAGGACGACAAGGTCTGGGCCGCCGAGGCCGTGCAGCGTTTCGAAGACATGGTCCAGGACACCGCCGCGCTGCAAGCGCACCACCGCAACATGCTCCAACACATGACCGTGGCCGCCTGCGAGGTCCTGGCCGAGCGCGCCGGACTGGACCCGCGCGACCCCGAGCCGCAGATCGCCGCGGCCGCCCTGCTCGGCCTGTGGAGCGTCCAGGTCAACTCTTCGCGCAAGTACCTGGACGGACTCCACGACCCAGCGCGAGTGCGCGACGCGGTCACCGCCGACGTCCGCCGCGCCGCGGACCTGCTCGAGATCGGGCTCGCGGCCTTCGCCACTGATGCATGACCTGACGTCGGGCGCGTCCCAGGTAAGTAGGGCCGGTCGAACAGTTCGCGGCGCAGGTGCCACCCTCTGCAGATCGCGTTCGCCTGCGGGGCCTGTGGCGGACTGAGGACGATCCGGACACCCTCCGCGGCGAACACGGCATCGAACGCGGCGGTGAATTTGGTGTCCCGATCTCGAATCAGAAACCGCAGGTCCGCCACCTGGTTCCGAGGTCGAAGGCCACGTTCCGGGCGGCATGCGCGACCCAGACCCCGGTCGGGTGCACGGGATCCGCCGGCCACATGCAACCGGCGGATCCCGTGCTCGATGAACACCAGCACGTAAACGCGGCGCAGCAGGACGGTTTCCACCGTGAAGAAATCACACGCGATGATCCCTTGGGCTTGTGCGGCCAGGAACTGTCGCCACGTTGGTCCGGCTCGGTGGGGCGCCGGATCGACACCGGCGGCGCTGAGGATCGCTGCTGGCCTGGTCGGTCCACCAGTGCGGCACGAGCGGGGAACGTTCGGCAAGTTCTGCCTGCCGTGCTGGCTTACCTCAACGCCGGTCGGGGGCCATGGCGGCGACAGCCCGTCGGTGTGGGCGCGCTGTTGAACAGACGCCCGTGCTGCCCGACGCGGTGATCGGGTGGCACGGGCGTCGGGGGTCAGTGTGATGCGGCGACCAGGTCCGGGACCAGGTTGGCCGCGTTGGGGGTGCCTAGGCCGGTGATCGGATCCCACCCCGGCGTGGCCGAGAAGCCCGGGACGGACGGGTCGGTCTGGTTGTTGCCCACGGTGACGTCGAAGAAGTCCCGCGCGTAGGTGGTCGGATTGGCGCCGAGCCGGTACAGCGCCGGGTTGATCAGCCCGAGCCCACCGTTGTTGAGTTGGTCGGCGATGGCCACCAGCGCGGCGAACTGCGGGCAGGACAGCGACGTGCCACCGATGTCGTACCAACCGGTACTGCACGACGTCGAGCCGCAGCTCAGACCGCCCTGGCCGGCCGGCGGCAGCGAGACGTAGACCAGGCTGCCGGTGCGCGAACTGGCCTGGAAACCCACGTCGGGCACGCCGCGCAGGCTGCCGATGGCGGTGCTGCCGGCCGGCAATGTGGCCTGGTAGTCCGGCCTGCCGAACACATGGCTGAACCCGCCGCCAGCATCGATCCAGGCGACCTCGGCTTGGCCGGGGTTGGAGGTACACGTGGCCGGCGGGCTGGCGCTGTCGACGGTCCGGCCGGCGCTCGCGGTCGCGCTGGTGCACAGGTACGTGCCGCCCACGCCGGTCACCAGCGGGTCGGACGCCGGCCACTGCACGGTCGGGAACGGGATCAGTGATCCGCCGGCGTGCACGGGGGTCTTCTCGATGTTGGCCGTTCCGCTGTCCCCGGACGACCCCAGCACGGTCACGCCGTTCTGCGCGGCCGAGACGAACGCGTGGCGCAGATTCTGCAACGACTGCGCACTACCGAACGCCTCCTCGGCCGAGGCGAACGACTGCGAGATCACGTTGGCCAGGTGATTGTCGACCACGTACTGCTCGGCGTTCATCATGTTCGGGAAACCCTGCACGCCCAGTGTCTCGGCGGTCGGCGTGGTCACCAGGATGATGTTGGCGCCCGGCGCGATCGAGTGCGCGGTCTCGACGTCCAGCGAGACCTCCAGCGCCCACGCCGTCTTGTCCTCCTGCCCGGTGCCGTTGCCCGGTTGCGGCTTGGTGGCCGGCGACCCCTGCACGGCGAGGCGGCTGAACGTGGGCATGCCCGGCTGACAGGTCACACCCTCCTCACCGCACATCACGGGCAGGCCCCACGTGGTGTCGTAAACGTGCAGATCGTGTTCGATCGTGTCGCTACCGTAGGAGTCGACGATCGCGATGGTCTGTCCCCGGCCGTCCAGTCCCTTGTCGTACAGCGGCTGGATGTCGTAGGCGGCCCGGACCGACTGCGGCGAGAAACACCGGCGTCCAACCGAGTTGCACTGGGCCTGCGTGGGTGGCGTGGTGGAGGTGGTCAACTGGACGTAGTCCGCGATCGTGGGGTGGAACGTGACCGGTTGCGCGGCCACCGCTGTTGCGGATAATCCTGAGCCGGCGCCGGCAGCGACCATCGTGAGGCCGCCGACCAAGGCCAGTAGTCTGCTTTTCCGAGGATTTCTCGACACGACTAGCCTCCCAGAGCACTAAGGGCAGGGCGAAACCCTACGCCGGTCATCGACTACCCGGAAGTGCCAGCTCAGAGACGTTACGAGCGGCCATAATAGCGACACGTAGACAGGATGCGCCCAAACGACACCCGAATATGACCAAACGCCGATCGCGCCGGATATCGGTATGGCCAGATTGGCGGGATCTATTAGGTGGACAGTGGTCCGGTTCGCCGAGGAGGCGTACCCGAAACGACATGAATCGTCCCTATTCTCCGCATCGTGCCCACGTGATTTATAGCGATTCGGAGTTCTGATCAGGTAGTTTATCAGTATCTTCAGTTGACAAGATCCCGGTTCTCGACGAGGAGATCCAGGGAAGGTGCAGCGCAGGCAGGCTCCTGTAGGAAGTTGTCAGAGGGGCTGCACCGGCCGTGGTCGTGCGGAGGGGCTTGACGGGAGCGTTGCCGCGGGCGGTGGGGGTGCTCAGGGTCCATCGCGCGTGCAGGCTGTCCAGTTTGCGGAAGCGCCAGCCGTGCAGGTTCGGCGCGGGCGATTCGGGATCTGGCCGGGGTTCGCCGATGTGCTCGAGCAGTGTGTGCAGGCTGGTGGCCACCAGGGTCGGCACGATGGGCGCCACCAGGCATCGATGCCTGCCGTAGCCGAGCGACGAATTGGGCTGGAGTCGGCGGTCGATGTCAAAGGTGTCCGGCTCGGGGTATACCTTCTCGTCGCGATTCGCCGAGGCGATCGCCACCGCCAGCAGGTCGCCCTTGTTGATCTCGCGTCCCGCGAGGGTGGCCGGTCGGATGGCCTGGCGGGGCGGCCCAGGGTGCCGATCACTGGCCAGTACCGCATCGCTTCGCGCACCGCGTCGTGCATCCGTTCCGGCGCGGTCCTGACCGTGTGCAGTTGCTGGGGGTGCTGCATCAGGGCCAGCAATGTCGACCCGGCCATGATCGCCGGCTCGGTGAAGGTGCTGATCATGTCCACGAAGGTCGGCAGAATCTCCTGTGGCGCGCGTTTGCCTGTCGCAGGGCAGCCGCTGTGGGTGAAATGCGACAGCAGTGATCCGTCCGGTGTGGTCGTGACCCGCTCGGCGAGCGGCCGGACGGCTTCGGCGGCCTCGGCTGCGGCCTGCCGGGCCGTGCGCGTCCGATCGGGGTCCAGTGTGGGGTTGTCGAACCCGGCGATCATCTGCCGCGACCAGCGGGCCAGCGTTTCCGGTTCTACGGCGTCCAGGCCGGTGATCCGGCCGAGCGCGGCGGCGGTGGTCGGTCGGAAGTAGTCTGCCATCAGTTCGGCTTCACCTCGGCCGACCAGGGCTGCGGCGGACGGGCTGGTGGGCCGCACCGCCGTCTGGGCCGCAGTTGGGACGTGTGGAGCAGGACGTGAACGCCTATCGCTGCCACGCGTGCACCGTGGTTGATCAATCTCTTTGCGATTCTCGGTCGTTCTGGAGCGAGTCCAGGCGTCCAGGAACAGGAGCCGGGAATGTCCCTGTGACTACTTGAACGGGCAGCAAGGGGTGTTGCTCGCGTGTGGTGGGTAGTCCATCGCGGTCGCCGCGAACTCGGCGACCGCGATCGCGTGGTTGTCAAAGACGATGATGGTGCTTCTGGTCTGGTTGGGGCCAGGCGGAAGACTCGGCCAACTTGTCGGCCTGCTGTGCTGCGTAGGCTTCCGGCGACGGGAGTTGTGGGCTGGGTTGGGAGGGCTGCGGTGAGTTCCGAAGCGGGGCCGTCGGCGGAGGACTTCGACCAGTGGTACTCGAACATGCGAGGCGGTGCCGCCAGCGATGGCATCCACCAGCGGCATCTGGGGTTGCCGCCGCGGCTGCTGTCGACCAGCCTGCTCACCTGGGATGGCATCGCGGAAGTTGTCGAGGCGCTGCGCCTTGGGCCCGGGGACCGGCTGCTGGATCTGGCGTGCGGGCGCGGCGGCTATGGCCTGGAGATCGCTGCACGAACCGGAGCGCGGTTGATCGGTGTCGACTTCGCGCCGGCGGCGATCGACCAGGCCCGGGTGCTGGCTCACCAGTTCGGTTCTGTGGACGCCGAGTTCCAGTTGGGTGACCTGGCCGACACGACCTTGCCGGCCGGGTCGGTTGACGCGGTCGTATGCGTCGATGCGATCCAGTTCCAGGCGACAGTCGAGTCGTTCGAGGAGATGCACCGGGTGCTGTGTGCGGGCGGGCGCGTGGCACTGACGACCTGGGAGGCCGTCGATCACGCGGACGAGCGCGTCCCGGCGCGGATCCGGGCGGTCGACACCGGGGCCGGCCTCGCAGGCGCGGGCTTCACGGACATCGTCGTTCGGGAGCGCCCGCGGTGGCGGGCCGCGGAGCGTGCGATGTGGGAGGAGGCCGCGACGCTCGACCCGGGCGAGGATCCCAACCTGCGGTCCCTGCACGACGAGGCCGTCCGGGTGTTGCCCGCTTTCGATCTGAGGCGCAGAGTCCTCGCCGAGGCGACCGCAGGCGGCTGAGGCTGGCAGGTTGGCTCAGGCTGTCGATCGCGTCGTGCGTGCGTGACGGTCTCGATGAACTGTTGGGCTGCACCATCAGCAACCCGCATCGGCGTCACCTGGGCCTTCGCCACCCTGTTCATCGTCGGCGTCGCCAGCGGTGTGACGTGGGTTTCGTGCCGGGTTGTTCAGGCGGGGTCTGTTGGGATCCTGTCTCGACGGCGGCGAGGTGGCCTCGGTCGTCACAGCGCATTAGGCAGTAGCAGCGGCGAAGGAGGCGATCAGGTCGGCGAATTCCTCCCACCATGGCAGGGCGTCGAAGCGGTGGACGTATTCGTGACGGGATTTGTGTATGTCGGTGATCTTGGCTCGCAGGTTGCTCACCGTCTCGGCGTCCAGCTTGAGCTCGACACGAAGGTTGCTCAGGAGGGAGTGCTCGTCGGCGTCAACGTTGTGGTCGGCAAGAGCAATCCACTGGGCGCAGGAGTAGACGAGTTCACGTGCCGAGAGGTCCATTGTTGCCAGGTTCGCTGGCAGAATCACCGTGGTGGTCAGGTCGTGTTCGAGAGGCATCTGTAATGCTTCTGCGATGACATTGAGAGCGCTGACCTCCTGCGGGGCGATGTTGCCGTCGGCTTGGGCCATGGCTACCGCCACGATCAACAAACTACTGCGTAATTGAGAGGACAGGCCGGAGATCAGGGTACGGATCTCGGCGCGGCGCCGGTCAACCATGCGGTCCAGGACTGTGGCGCTCAGGTCGGCATCGGTGAGGGTGAGCGGATCGAGGAGTTCGTTGGCGGTCTCCTCGTCCATGACGCCGAGCAGCACCGCGGCTTGTCTGATGGAGCTGCCGTGCTCCCTGGCGTGGTGCGCCACACGGGCGCCGGTGTCGTGGCCGAACACCACCCCCACCATCGAGGACAACGCCAGACTGTGCTCCGCTTGGCCGCGGCACCGCTCGGTGTCCATTCGCAGGCCGCTGATGCACTTCTCCGCGAACAGCGGCACGCCGCGCTGCAGGAGCCGGCAGGATTCGAAGAGGTTCTTGGCGATGACCGCCGTCCAGGCGTTGTAGTCGAGTTCGGCGCCTTGGACGGCCATCGTGATCACGGTGTCGTTGCCGGAGATCTGGTAGGCGATCTGCGTGATCATCTCGGGCAGGACCGGATTGACCTTGCCCGGTACGAAGGAGGAGCCGGCTTGGACGGCCGGCAGGGTGAGCTCCATCAGCCCGGCACGGTTGCCACTGGACAGCAGTGAGATGTCCCGGGCCATCTTCGCGAGGTTGGTCGCCAGTCCTTTGAGGATGGTGGAGATCTCCTGGAAGATATCGCCGTTCTGGATGCAGTCGAAGAAATTGGGGTGCTTGCGGACCGGAAGGCCGGTGACCTCGGCCAGGCGCAGGTAGATCCGGTCGATGTAGCCGGCGCCCACCCCCAGCCCGGTGCCGACGATCGTGGCGCCCATCGGCACGTCCAGACTGTCCGCGGCGGCGGCGCGTAGGCGCGCGATGCTCCGTCGGACCACCGCCAGGTACGCGCCGAACTCCTGGTCGAACGTGATCGGCACCGCGTCCTGCAGGCAGGTTCGGGCGAGCTTGACGGCTCCCCGGTACTCGTCGATCTTCGCCGCGAGGGTGTTCTCCAGGATGGAAATGGCAATGATCAGCGCTTCGAGGTCGACGCGCAGGGCCAGGATGATCGCGGTGGCGATCACATCAGTAGTGGACTGGCACGCGTTGACGTGGTTGTTCGGGTGTACCAGGTCGTACCCCTTTTGGCCGCACAGGATCTCGTTGGCCCGATTGGCCAGCACCTCGTTGATGTTCATGTTTTGTGACGTCCCGCCGCCGCCGGCCATCATGTCGACGGGGAACTGGCGCCGGTCGAAGCGTCCGGCGGCGATCTCGTCCGCGGCCTGGCAGATGGCCTCGGCGACGTCGGTGCGTATGATGCCGAGGTCCACGTTCGCAAGCGCGGCGGCCTTTTTCACGTGGACGAGCGAGGTCAGATATGTGGGGAAGTCGCCGAGTGTAGCGCCTGAGACATCGAAGTTACTCTGGGCGCGTACGGTGTTAACGCCGTAGTACACCTCGTCTGGTAGTTCGACCGTGCCGAACTCGTCCTCGTCGGTTCGCATCTCAGATCCTTGACGCTTGGGTGTAGCGGGCGGCCACGTACAGGACCGGGCCGCTCAGGTCGTTGTCCACCGCCGCGGTGTTGTCCCACATGCCGATGACAGCAAAGCCGTGGCCAGTCAGGTAGTGCTCCACTTCCATGGGGAACAGGAGCCGGAACCGTACGAAGTCGATCTGTTCGGGCTGCCCGGCGGTGGTCCACACGCGTTCACGGGCTAGCAGCTGCCGACGCCGGTCCAGGTGGTAGACGGCGCTGGCCGTGGCCTTCAACATCGGTGTGTCGATGGTGAACCGGCTGCGCATCCCTCGGCCGTCGAGGTCTGAGATGGCGTTCGGGAGGTGCAGGAGCAGGAGTGTGCCCGGCTCGGAGTGGGCGGCGAAGGTCTCCATCGCGGCGTCGAGATCCGTGGTGGTATGCAGGTTGCACAGCGCCCAGCCGACACAGCTGATGGCCTGGAAGGTGCGGCCGAGCCGGAAGTGGCGCATGTCGCCGACCTGGAAATCGATTCCCATCCGCCGTTGCTGTGCGTAGGAGATCATGTCCGGCTGGAGGTCCACGCCGGTGCAGCTGGTGCCGTACTTGTCGTAGTACTCCAGATCGCGGCCTGTTCCGCAGCCAATGTCCAGCAGGGTCGCAGGCGCTCCGCCGCACAGCTTCACGACCATCCGCGGGATCTCGTCGCCGGACCCGTCGTAGACCTGTTCGTACAGTTCCGGGTTGTCGTACAGCAGGTTCTTCAGGCTGGTTTCCATGCGACCCTCTCGTTGAGCCACTGCCTGGCTTCGCCGACGACGCCTTGCACGAGTCGCTCGGATTCGCCGAGATAGTGGGCGGGTTCGAAGACGTCGTCCACTTGCTCCGTGGTGAGATAACGCAGTACCTCGCCGTCGGCTAGCAGCTCTTCCTTGAGGCACAGGCCCCGGGTGCGCGCGTTCTGGCTCCGGTCATAGACCCAGGCGTGCGCCGACCGGGCGCCGATCTGTCCGGCTATCAGCAACATCAGCCGCTCGGTGCACACGTCGTCGCGCACGGCCCGCACATTGGCCGACAACCGGTCCCGGTGGACGATCAGCCCGGTGACGACCTGCGCGAGCGTGGCGGCAGCGGCCAGCGTGTAGTGGGAGACATCCGGCACGCAGGCCCACTCCAGTCGTAGGGCCCTGCCGTCCCGTTCGTGGTCCCCCGCCATCGCGCCGAGCGCCGGCCCGACCTCGGACGCCGCCAAGCGGGCCAACGCGACGACCTGTTCGCAGCCTTCCGGGTTGCGCTTGTGCGGCATGGTGCTGCTTCCGACTGTGCCGAGCTGCCACGGCAATCCCACCTCGCCGAACTCCGGCCGGGACAACGTACGCAGCTCATCGGCGATCCGGCCCAGAGTCCCGGCCGTCACCGCCAATGCGCACACATATTCGGCCACACGGTCGCGGGCCGTATGCCAGCCCACTCGCGGCACCGTCAGACCGAGGCGGCCGGCAAAGGCCCGGATCAGCCGGTCACCCCGGCCGTCGAACCCGGCCATGGTCCCCACGCCGCCGAACAGCTGGGCCACCAGGACCCGGGCTCGTACCTGCTCCAGCCGTTCGCCGTCGCGCAGTACCTCGTCGACCCAGCCGGCGGCTTTCAGCCCGAACCCCATGGGCAGTGCCGGCTGCGCGTGGGTCCGCCCCAGCGCCAGATCGCCGCGATGGGTTTCGGCCAACCCGGCCAGATCCGACACCAACGGCGCCAGGAGGCGGTCAAGTTCCTCCAGGACGTCCCGCATCTCCAGGCACTGAGCCGTGTCCTCGATGTCCTGGGTCGTCGCGCCGCGATGGACGTACTGGCCGGCATCCGCAGCACATGCCCCTTGAAAGGCTGCGAGGAGTCCGACCAGGGAGTGCCCGGTCCTGGCGATCTCGGTCCGGACCAGCTCGAGGTCTATAAAGTCCACACTGGCCGCGGCCGCGATGGCGCCCGCCGCTTCCGGCGGGATCAGCCCTACTTCGGCCTGACTCGACGCGAGGGCGGCCTCCACGTCCAGCCAGCGCTGGAATCGGCAGATGTCGCAGAAAATCCGGCGACTGGCTTCGGTGGCATATCCGGCACCGAAAAAGCGCGAATCGACGATATGTCCGCGCTCATGCTTGCAGCCTGCTGACACCATAAGTTAAAGAATAGCCGATGATAAAATATGGGTAGTTGCGATGCCATCCGGTCGTAACGACATTCTCTTAATGTATCAAGATTGTCGAGTGATGAGGTACCGCCAATGAGGTGATCTCAGCAACCTTTAGGTGATCTTGCCGTGTTGGAAATGAGTTGAGGGCAAATGCGGCTTTGACGACGGCTCTGATCTAGCGCGGGCTGGCGGTGATGTGGTGCAGGGCGCGCCAGCGTCCGGTGAGGACAGCGAAGCCACGCTCGCCCAGGCAACGTAGGCCGTCCAGGAGACCGTTGCGAGTGCGGTTTCTGACGTCGAGGATTTGACCTCCGGCTGGCTGTTTGACCGGTGTGTGCACTCCCGATACCGGCTCCGGTGTAGCCGCCGTCAGCCAGCGTTGGTAAGGAGCAGGAGCGAAACAGGAGCGGGTAATGTCCCCATGTCGACGTGAAGTGCGGTAAACTGACTTCAACGGACCCGCAGTTTGCAGGGAATTCTTTATTTGCGCAGGTCAGTCAATTGCAAGGATCTGGCTGGGGGTCAGGTCGGACTTGCCAGTACGTCAAGGGGTCGTCTTCCCTGGGAGAATGCGCAGCCGGGCTGACTTCGTCGCCGAGTATAGCGCCTTTTGTGCTTGCACCTCGTCGGTCGCGAACGCTGCGCTGAGGTTGGTTGTCCGCTGCCTGTTGTGGTTACTTGAGCGCGGCGGCGAGTAGCACGGTGTTGACGCCAGCGCGTGTAGCCATCTCCTGGATTTGCTCGGGGACGGGTAGCAGGGGGTATTGGTCGCGTGTGGTGGGTAGGCCGTCGTCGCCGCCGAGTAGGGATAGGGGTGTGCTGGCTGGGCCGAGGGGGTAGACGCGCCAGCGTCGTACCGCGGATTCGGCGATCGCGACCGTGTGGTCGTCGAAGACGATGATGGTGCTTCTGGTTTTGTTGCGGGCCAGGACGACGCAGGGAGAGCCCGCGATGGTGGCGGTGCGGGCGGCGAAGCGGCGAGGGTTGCGGAACTCGCCGTCGACGACCCAGGCTCCGTCCAGTCGGGTTGCGGGGATGTCGGCGTTCTGGAAGGCCATGCGTAGCAGGGCGTCGGGGTCGTCTTCGGCGTCGATGGTGAACTCGATCAAGCTGGTGATCTCGGCCTCGCCCGCTACTCGGGCATGTTCTGCGTTGGGTTGGTAGAGATAGTCGGCCACCAAGCGGGGGTCGGCGAACGCGATCCAGTTACGTGTCCGCTGCCAGGCCGTGCGGGCGATGCGGTCGTGCTCGTCCGTACCGCTGAGGCTGGCGTCCTGCAGCAGCAGGGCCACACAGACCGCGGCCAGGGAGTTGGCGAAGTCCACCGCCAGGCCCGGTAGGTCCTGGTATTCCTCGTCGGTGGGTGGCAGGACTTGCACGAGTTCGCTGAGTTCACCGCGCCAGCTTTGGTCGGTCTGCCAGACACCGGCGGCGAGCAGATCGATGTACAGCCGCGCCACGGTCATGCGTAGTTCGATCGGCGGTGGCGGTTGGTCGCTCGCGGCGTGACACAGTCGCCGTGCGCGCAGGCGCCATTGTTGGTGTTCGGACGGTGGGACGGCGGGCGTGGTGGGCGCTGCGGTGGCAGGTGCGGCGTGGCGCAGGATGCTGGGGAGTGTCAGGTCGGTCAGGGACGGACCGAGCATGCGTGCCACGCTGCGGACCCAGGTGCTGGACCGGTCGGGGTCCTGATCCTCCGCCGCGCTCTGGCCAGCGGCCATGGAGTTGGTGCGGTGCTCGGCGGTCTGGCTGATCAGTCGGACCAGATCGTCGTGGAACTGGTTGGCCAGTACTCGATCGGTGAACAGGTCGGATGGCGGAAAGTCTCGGGTCATTCGGGGCCGTTCGCTCACAGTCGCACAGCCTACGAGTTGTTCGACGTGGGATCAGCGCGACGACTGCTCAGGTCAGGCGACGAACTGGTTCTTGCGGGTGTGGGTGCCCGAAATTCGTGTGGGGTGCCACAACTCGGCCACTGGCCGTGACCTGCCCTCTTGTCCACGGAACCGGCTCAAGCTCTCATCATGATTTTGAACACGTTCAACGGCTGAGTCACACTTCTTGAACGCGTTCAAATCGATGTTCACGTACGGAGCATGCCTGGGTGGAACGCGCACGTCAGCGATGGTGACCGAGTTCTCGGCACCCACAAGCTTGACCATCCGCTCGCCCGCGAGATGGACGACGCCGTCCTGCGCACCATCGCCCGCCTGGACGGTACCCCGTTTCCCTCGATGACCAGACTGACTTCCCGGTGGCTACAAGGCCGGGTACCACATAGGAAACGGGACACCCCGCATCCCGACCTGGCAGCCTGGCGGCCGATGCGGCCCTGGGCAAGGAGATCGAAGTGGAAGTTCCTTCGTAGACCTCACCCAAGCGGCAGCTGCTGGTCCGGGGAATTGACGCGCTGCCTGCCCGGATGGCGGGACTGGCGCTGATCGGCGCCGCACTGATCAAGCTGATCACGTTCGACCTCGCCACCCTGGACGGTGTTACCCGAGTAGCGGTTTCCTGGGCTCCGGACTGGTATTGCTCATCGCGGGGGGTGCGCTACGCCCGAGCCGTAACGGCCCGGCGTTCCACCGACCGACACTGTAGGTGCCGAAAGAGCTGAAGCCCATGCCCCGGATTCCGAGCGGCGGTCCACAAAGTCCGGAGATCGTCCACACATAACGATCTACGTTTCGCTTGCGAGGTCGCGGAACCGGCATGGCCGACTGCAAGGGGTTAACCAATGGGATACGGCTTGACCGGTCCGGTGAGTTCTTTCGGTCACGCCGATCAACGCCGCCACATCGCGGTGGTAAGCTGTATTGTCTTGACCGGTTGTCGTCGGTCCGAAATCCACCGGAAATCGACCCGCGTGGGACGGACCGGCAGTATCGGGTCGGTCGCGTGCAACCAATCGCAAGGGTAACAAGTCGCATGTTGAATCCAACAGCTCTTGGTCTCGCCCTGATCGATCCGTCGGCACCCGCGCGCCTGGAACGGCTCATCCGTGAATCAGCGCGATGTGCCCAACCGTGGCTGGACCGCGGCTTGGGGCTGATCGTGCGGCGACCGGGGAAACGCCTGCGCTCGGCGTTGGTGTTCGCCGCTGCCGCATGTGGCCCTCGTCCGGATATGGCAGCGGCCGTGACCTGCGCGGCGGCTGTCGAGTTGTTGCATCTGAGCTCGCTGGCGCACGACGACCTGATGGACGACACCGACGCCCGCGGCGGACTGCCGACCCTCCACATTGGTCTCGGCACCGACGGTGCCATTCTGGCTGGCGATTACCTACTGGCAGTTGGCAACCGTCTGGCTGCCGACGTGTCCGCCACGACAGCCGAGATCTGCGCCCGGGCCGTTGCCGATATGTGCGTCGGCCAGGCCCAGGAACTCGCCGGTCGATACGCCCACGACACGACCATGCGGGACTACCTGGCCGCGATCGGCGGAAAGACCGGAGCACTGATGCGGGCGTCGTGCGAACTGGGCGGCCGCTGCGCCGGCATGCGGCGGGAACACGTCGCCGCTCTCGCGAAGTTCGGCGCCGCCTTCGGCATCGTCTTCCAACTGGTCGACGATGTCCTCGATGCGATCTCGAACGAGGAGTTACTGGGTAAACCTGTCGAGCAGGATATCCCCAACGGCGTCTACACCGCCTGCATTCTGGCGGCGCTCCAACAGCCGCACACGCCGCTGCGTGCCCTGCTCACCGAGCCCATGGTGCCCGCGCGGACGGCCGAGGCCTACCGCCACGCCCGCGCCGCCGGCCTGCCCGCCGCGCTCGATCTGATCGACCGATACCTCGGCGATGCGGCCGCGGCCATGGACCTGCTGCCGTGCTCGCCGGCCAGTGCGAACCTGGCGGCGTGGCCCGCCCACTACGTTTCGACAATCCTGCGCAGCCGTGTCGCGCCGGAATATCGGGACCACGTACTCGCGGCCACCTGGATGGCACAACGTGGAGACCGTTTCATGCACGACGTTTGCTGTCACGTTCGGTGACCACTGATTGCTCACTGAAATCGACCGGCCGAACACGTGTCGAAGCGGACGAATATCTCATGATCGACATCGGTGCCGGGCGAGTGACGTGGTCAACGGTATTGAGTAGTGTTCCGATTTGTAGCGGCGGTCGGGGAAAGGGAGCGTTCGGGTGGTGTCGGCAGTATGGGCGCCGGGCGAGAACGGCCCGGATCGAGCCAGTACCGCGAGGATTCGGGACTACTGGCTGGGCGGATCGCACCATACCGAGGCCGACCGTGTTCTCGCGAATCAGATCCTGGTGTGTGCTCCGCATCTGCCGTACGGGGTACGCCTCCAGCGGGCTTTCCTGCGTCGGGTCGTGCGGCACCTGGTCGCCGCCGGAGTGCGGCAGTTCCTCGATCTGGGGTCGGGGGCTCCGACGGCAGGGAACGTGCACGAAGTCGCACGGGAGCTCGCCCCGGAGTCACGGGTGGTCTACATAGATGTCGATCCGGTCGTGGTGGCGGAGGGTCGTGCACTACTCGCCGGTAACGACGCGGTCGGCTATGCGTGTGCTGACCTGCGTCGGCCCGATGAGGTGCTGGGCAGCGAGGAGGTACGGGCACTGTTATGCCTGACCGAGCCCGTTGCGGTGCTGCTGGTGGACGTGTTGCATTTCGTGCCGGACGCGGACGATCCGGCCGAGCTCGGCGGCGCGTACATGGACGCGCTGTGCCCGGGCAGTTACCTGGCGATCTCCCATATGACCGAGGACCAGGGCATTCTGGCCGCCATGGCGATGTTCAGCCGGATGTACGGGGCGCCGTTGCCGGCGATGGAGTTCCGGGGTCCGGACCGGATCGCGAAGTTCTGTGTCGGGCTCGATGTGATCGATCCGGGGATCGTGTCACTGCCCTTGTGGCGTCCCGATGGCGCGGATCCGGTGGCCGACCGGAATCCGGAACAGTTCTGCGGATACGGGGCGCTGGCTCACAAACGATGAGCATGCGGACCGCTCGCATCACCCGGCCTTCATCGAGCGGCGAGCGGTAGCGCGGCGAGCACCACGTTGGCCGCCATCATGGGAGTCATGTTGCGCCTGCGCATCCGGGCGGAACTGGGCAGTGCCCGGTCCGACGCGCCGGGCAGCACGGCCAGTTGGCCGATCACGAAGATCACCCCCGCGGCCATCCCGACGGTCGCCCAGACCGGTCCGTACCGCAGCCACAGCCCCGCCCCGAGTAGTCCGAGCCCGAACAGCGCGACCAGGCCGGACAGCAGGATCGTCCGGTGCGTGCCGTGCCGAACGGCCAGGGTGGTCACTCCGGTAGCGGCGTCACCGGCCCGGTCGGGGACCATCCACCACAGCGCGCGGCCGGTTACCGAAACGCCCAGACCGGCGAAGATCAACCACAACGAGATCGGGATGTCGGCCCGCACCGCCGCACAGGAAACCACACAGGGCAGGAAACCGAAGGCGGCACCGAGTGTGACCGGGTTGACGAAACCACGGCGCTTGAGGCGCACCGGCTCGATGTTGTAGAGCACATGCAGTGCGACCATCAGGCCGACGGCCGTGATGGCCAACCAGTGACCGGTCCACACCGAGATCACAGCTCCCAGGACCAGCGACAGGGCCATCTCCAGCGCGGCCCACCACAGCGCCCGGCCGGCGCCCAACCGCCGCATCGCCGCGGCCGCGGCACGCTTGTCCGGCGTCCGCGCATCCGTGCGTACGTCGATGACGCCGTTCAACACGTTCATCGCGACCGGCGACAGCAGATTCGCCATCACCGCCAGCAGCACCGGCACGTCGATCAGTCGTTCGCCGGCGCCGGCGCCGTAGCACGCTCCCCACAGCGAATAGCACAGATAGTGGATCGGCAGCGGATATTCGAGACGATGGACACGGGCCAGATCCCGCCACCGGCCTTCCGGCTCACGTCGCGTTCTCGGCGCGGTCACGCGATCGCGACCATCTTCAGGTGCCGGGACGGCGCAATGGCCGGTCCGCGTAGCTCGGGTCGCGTGGCGGTGGGATTGACGCATCGCAACCGGCGTCGGCGCAGGAGAGCCGCGATGATCATGCGGATCTCCAGCATCGCCAACTCGCTGCCGAGGCAGTAACGAGTGCCACCGCCGAACGGAAAGTAGCGTCGTGTGGGGAAGTGGGTACCGAGAAAGCGGTACGGATCGAACCGGTCGGGATCTTCGAACAGGTCCGGTTGGTGGTGCGCCAGGTAGATGCTGGGCATCAGGACCGTGCCGGCGGCCAGGGTACGACCCGGTAGTTCGGTGTCGACGGTCAGTACCCGGTTGCCGGCCATCGGTGCTGGCGGGGTGATCCGGAGTGCTTCGTGAATCGTTGCCTGCAACAGCGGGAATGCCGTGGCGTCGGCGCCGTCGTCCGTTGTCGCGGCCAACTCCGCCGCCACGTCGTGACGCAGCGCGTCCTCGTGGTGCAACCAGTACAGCGTCCACGCGGTCGCGGACGCCGTCGTCTCATGCCCGGCAAACAGCAGCGAGACGATTTGATCCCGTAGTTCTTCGTCGTCGAGCCAGCCCTCCGGTGGGTTGCCGGTTATCAGTTGATCGGCCAGACGTGGGGGTCCCGGATCGGTCCGGTTCCGTGCGGCGCGCACGATCATGCGGTCCAGTTCCGGACTGGACCGGGGCAGCCCGCCGAGCAGATATCGATATCCGAGGGTGCGGGCACGCGACCCCAGCGCGCGGTCCATCCAAGTCCGAAACGCTGTGAGGAGTACGTCGTCGGCATGGCCGAACACGATCCTCCCGATCACCCGGAGGGTGAGGCTCCGGGTCCATTCCGGCAGGGCGAACACGGTTCCGGGAACCAGGGCATCGACCGCTTCCCGCACGGCGGCGGCAATGGCGTCGCGGTAGACGATCAGGTTCGCGCCGCGTAGCGGTCGGCCGAGCACCCGCCGGTACCACTGGTGCTGCTCACCATCAGCCCAGAGCAGTGATCGGGCGCCGAGCAGCGGTGCCAGCGTGTGACTGGACACATGCCGCGTCTGCCGGTCGTAACGGAAGATCCAATCGATTGTCTCGGGGTGCCAGACCAACAGTCGCCGTACCGGTCGGGCCCGCAATTCCACGGTCGCCCCGGCGTCGCGCCGGTGCGCGTCAAGGAAAGCCAGTGTTCGGGTTGCCATCCGCAGTTCGTTCGGGGTCATCAGGTCATACCGGCCATCTTGTCGGCACACGGGAGCCGGCGCTCGATCAGTGCCGCGATCCCGGAACGCGTGCGGGCCAGTGACAGCGCGGCGAACACCTCGGCATCGACGACCCTGACCGGTGTGTAGAGATCCTTGTCATGCCACAGCGGCGGTCGGTGGTCCGGGTCCGACCGCAGCAGGAAAACACAGCCTTGGGCCGTGGCCTGCTCGACCATGCCGCCGCGATGCCGCGGGCGATGCACTGCCAGCAGGATGCGCAGTGCGTACGCGGTTTCCTCGCGGGTGCCCTGCCACCGTCCCCAGGACCCGTCACCGCGTTGGGTATCCAGTATCCACTCCGCGGCCTTGCGCACCGCGTGGGCCGCGGAGTTGCCGCCATAGTGCGCCAAGGCAAGCGTGCAACACGCTGTCGCGTAGTAGCGAGAGGCGTGCCACTTGTCCGCCCAACTCCCGTCCGGTCGCTGCTGTTCGGACAACCACGACGACAGTTGTCTGATAGCGCCCAGATAACGCGGCAGACGTTCCCCACTGTCGGCCAGGTAGGCGCCGAACGCCTGGAGAACGTGCGCGTTCGCACTGGTCGACCAGGTGCGCTCGCCCCCGAAACTGCTGAAGTGCTCGCCCACCCGATAAGACCACAGACAGTCCGGTGACCGCGGGAAACCCGCCCGCGTCAGCGCGTAGAGTGCCATGGCGGTGTCATCGGAGTCCGGCGGCAACCCGGGGCCGGCCGCTGCGCCGACTTCTCCCAATGCCGCCTCAAGGCTCTTGATCACCTGGCTGGGGATCGGCGCCCGTACACCACCGTCGAGGAGTGTGGCCGTGACCCATGACCGCTCGAACACGGGGACCGGTGCGCACACCGGCACCGGTCCGCCATGCCGGTCTTGCACCGCTTCGAGGTAGGCGACCGATCGACGCTGTGCCGCAGATGACCGGCCGGCTCCCAACCACGCTGCCGTTGCCGACGGCGAGCAGCCCACCGATCCCCGCACCGGCTGGATCGACGACAACCCACGTGCCAGGCCGCCCATGGCTTCGAGCGAGTGCGCCAACTTGGTGGGCAGTGCCTGCCCCCTGCGTACGGAATCACGCAACCGCACCAGCGAATCACCATTGATGTAGTCAGGAAGGGCAAGGCGGGTGGAACCACGCCACGCTTCGAGCCCTCGCAGCGGCTGTGACCCGAGTTGGTCCAGATGGTTGTTGATGTCGGCAACGAGGGCCGGAACCAAGATCTCGACAGCGACGGTGTCTGGTAGTGACACCGTTCGACCGGAATTGAAGCGTGCGAACAACACGCGAAGTCCTCGGTCGGCCGCACTGATCAGGATACCGGGCAGAATACCGCTGTCTTCACCATTCTCGGCACGCCGTATGCTGGTGAGTAACGCCTCGGTGGCGCTCAGTGTCGGTAGTAGACAGTAGTCGTCTTCGCCGCCCCACCAGCCGCTGCGCTGTTGGCTCAGCACCAGAAATCGCATCCGCGCAGCGTGACCGATCAGCCACGGAACGAACGTGACCAGTCGAGCGGTGTCATAGATCGATATCGAGATCTCACCACAAGAATCTGACGCGACGCCCGTCAGGAGCGATTCAACTACGGACCGTCGCGCGCCCGGCAGGCTGGGTCGAACCATGCGAACCTCACCACAATAATCTCGCAGCCGAGCGATCTTCTGCGGCGGCTGTGAGCGGAGATATTCCGGCTTCCCGCTAACTACGGTAATAAGTCGTACCACCCGTAGGCGAGCAAATTCACCCGTTGAGACCAACGGGGATGTCAGCACCGACATCCACCGGCGCGGGCATTCAGTCCACTATGGTCAGCACAGCTACCACAGCCAGCATGGTTGTCGCGACCGAAATGGTCGTGCCGGCGGGTAGCAGTCTATCCCTGATCTTGTTATCCCTGACTTCGAAGAAGTCGTAGCAGGGTGCGTCCATTCGGTTACCGGTGATCCGGCGACCAACACACGTACCCCGCGGGGTCGGGACATGGGTCGCCACGAACAGGCCATCAAACGCGTCATGGCGCGGCCAATTCACCGGCAACCACAACACGATCCGCAGTGAACGACCCGCGACGCGATATTCGCGGTGAACGACCCGGCGGGCAGGTGCGCCAGTGCGGAGTCTTTCAGGTCGGCGTTGACCTGCTCGTTGATCGCGTGCTCTCGGTGATGGTGCTCGACCTGGACCAAATCGACCGGGGAGTCGGTGACGAACGCGTCGTAGCGGCGCGGATGTCGGTTCCAGAAGTCGGCCGCCTTCGCGACCTGCGGGCCAACAGGGCTTTCGTGTGCGTACGCAGAAAAGTGCGCCAGGTCTGGTTCGTGCTGCGTATCGGCGCGGGTGGCAGTCGATGGCTCCGCAGGGTCTTGCGGATCGTGGCGGCCGCCACCCGATGCCCCAAACGCCGCAGCTCACCTTGAATCCTCGTATACCCCCACGACGGGTTCTCCTGAGCCAGCGAACGATCAACTCGACGAGATCCTCGCCGATCGGCGGGCGTCCCGGCGCTCTGGGCTGCCGCCACCTGCGGGCGACCAGGCGCTGGTGCCAGCGCAACATCGTGCCCGGCGTGACGAGCCGGTGCGCACGTACCAGTCTGGGCAACAGCCTCACCAGCGCCGCGAACACCGTCCGATCGGTCCACTCCAGCCGAGGTTTCGGATTCCTCCGGCGCAGGACCCCGACCTCGTGGCGCAGCACCAAAAGTTCGATGTCCTTGGCCGCACCGCTGCGGGCAAGCAGCACCAACCAGGCGGCGACCCGGCAGAACGCGAGATAGATCAGGCGAACAGACACGACAGACGATCACCCCGCGCCAGCCGCCATCAAACGAATCCGCCCAGCTCAGCACTCGCAGCAGGCCCGACAGGTACCCTTGCGCCAGGGTGGGCACGTTGTCGGTAGCCATTCCTGGAGGCTCTACCGAGATGACCGGGTTCAGCATGTCTAGCTGAAGCCGGTGAGCTGGGGTCCCCTGGCGCGGACACGTCGTCGGAGCAGCAGGCCGACAACGAGCAACGTCGTGAACGGCACCCAGGCGAGCACGTAGGCCGGCCAGTACCGATGGACATCGAACAGTGACAGCCGCGAGTCGACGTCGTTGCTACTTACACCGAAGAACGCCAGGAGCAAGGTCGGTGGGATCGCCAGAATCGAAACCAGCGCGAAGAACACGGTCAGTAATCGGTCCTGGCGCTCGCGCACCTCCTGTGTCGCGGTGGCGAGTACCGCGCTCCTGGACTGGATCACCGCGCCGAGCCGCTCAACCATGCGAGATGTGTTGGCCAGAGCGGTGTCCACCCCGACGAGATCGTGCAGAGAGCTGCGAAACCGCTGCATGAACGGGTCCGGGACGAGCACACTGTCAATATAGGCTTCCACACCGAAACTCAGATCCAGTTGGATCTCCGACATTTCGTCGGCAAGTCGGGCGATCATCTCCCGAGCCTCGTCAATGGAGCCGACCTGTGCGCGGGATTGCGCCTCCAACGCGTCGAAGGCCCGATTTCTGGTGCGCAACAGCACACCGAACGCCGCGATCATCATGACCACGACCAGCGTGATCTTGTCCTGGGAACGCTCATTCCATCCGGCGACGATCGTGATGCCCCTGGTGTGCGCGACCAGTACCTGACCCGGGATGTTCAGATCCTCCGGTATGCGGACACCCGGCCAACCGACCCGGTCCGCGCGGCCGACGTGGTAGTTGACCTTGGCATCGAGAAACAGGTCGAACCCGGCCCGTGACAGGATGGAGTCGACTTGCAGGATGTCACCCGCCAGCGACGCGCCGACGAAGGCAATGGAATGCGTGTAGCCGAGGCGCAGGTTCGACGGCACCGCGAGCCGCTGGCCCAGCCAATCGACGAACGTGATGCCGCCGATGCTCAGCGAATCCCGCTGGACCGTCATGCACTCGTGGTATTCGGCGATTTCGGTCTCCGTCGTCGCCGCCGGGAACTGCGACTCCACGAGTACGATCACATCACCGCGCGGTGTCCGCAGCACGATGATCCTCACGTGCGACAGCAGTCGGCCGATCGGCCCGCAGAACTCTTCCGCCGGTACGTCCTGGACCAGGATCACCCTGGGCAGCAGACCGATGGTGTCATCGAGGAAACGCTTCGACTCACCGACGTCCAGCACGGTGCCGAGTCCGAAATGCTCGCTGCGGGGCGGCAACTGCGGGGTGACGCTGTAGACAGACACAACACGAGTGGTGGGCGGGACAACGTCCCCCGGTGGCGTCACGGTCGTCATGCTACGACCGACAGGACACATACGTCGCTCGATGGCCACCTACTCGATGTCCAGCGCTGAATCCTCGTCGAACCGATGCGCGGCCCGGACCTGCTCCAAGGTCTGGGGCCCGAACCGAGGGCTGGTCGCACGAGGAGGTGTTGCAGCGTGAGGTTGCCGCGCGGAAGCCTCATGGCGGTGAGGGCAGGATCGGGTGGCCGGTTCCCATCGCGGAAGTCTGTTGGAGGACGAGCCAAGGTCGCCCGGACCGACTACACCGCGTTCTCGTCCTGTTCGAAGGCCCAGCAGATGCCGGCTGACACGATCGACCAGTTCAACCGGAAACGTGCCCGTCAGCACGCCGATCGCGGCCTGGCCGGCCAAGCCACTGATCGGGCCCTCGCCCAGTCTCAAGATCCATAACGCGCAGGGGGTTACAGACCTCCCAGCCAGCTGAACGACCGGCAATGCCGCTAGGCGTCTATGTCCGTGGGGCAGCTCGTCTCCCCGCCACGGGCCGCCTGCAGGAGCAGGGTGTGGAGCGTTTCGCGCTGAGTCTCGTCCAGTGCGCCGAGCACCTCGTCCTCGACCGCCGTGAGCGCGGACTCGGCCTTCGCGAGCTGCTGCGCGCCGGCGTCGGTGAGCTCGACCACGTGCCGGCGCCGATCCTCGGGCGAGCGTCGCCGTTCGATCAGCTTCTCGGCTTCCAGCTCGTTGAGCAGGCCGACGATGTTGGTTCCGTCCATCTCCAATGTGGTGGCGAGTGACTGCTGGGTGCAGTCGCCGCGATTGCGCAGCACCGTCAGCGCCACCAGATGACGCGGCCGCAGACCCAGCGGTGCCAGCACCGCCTCGGAACGCACCCGCACACGACGCGCGAGGTGGTCCAACAGCGCACCGGCACGGTGCACCGGCTGGTTGACCACAGGCAGGGAACCCATAGCCGAAGTGTACCCCGCACGCACCATCGACCGATGTGCTATAAATGATTTATGTTGCACGAATCATCTATGAAGGGGTAGGGACATGGCGCATCTGCTGCACATCGACTCGAGCATCCAGGGCGACCGGTCCGTCAGCCGCAAGCTCACCGCGCGCGCCGCAGGCGTTTGGCGCACCGCGCACCCCCGAGGCACCGTCACCTACCGAGACCTGGGCAGCCACCCCGTCCCACACCTCGACGCGACGACCGGCCCGGCCCGGCAAGTGCCCACCGGGCAGCACACCCCGGCCCAGGCCGCTTCGTGGGCACTCACCGAAGAACTGGTCAACGAGATCAAGGCAGCAGACACCGTCCTGCTGGGACTTCCGCTGTACAACTTCGGTCCCCCCAGCAGCGTCAAGGCCTGGGTGGACCACCTCATCGCGTCCGGGCTGTCAGTCGATCCCCAGACCCACGCGCCCCTGCTGGGCGGTCGCGAGTTCGTCGTTCTGGCCAGCCGTGGCGGGGGCTACAACGAAGGCACCCCCCGCCACGGATGGGACCACGCCGAACCGTGGCTGCCGCACGCCCTGGCCTCGACAGGTCTGGAACCACGCTTCATCACCGCCTCGCTCACCCTCGCCCACACCACCCCCGCCATGGCAGGGCTGATTCCGCTGGCCGAGCAGAGCCTGGCCGAGGCCGAACGCGCCGTCGACGGACTGTGGACCCCAGTACCCGCACTGGTCTGAGGCAGCCCGAGACGATGACGCACGGCCGAGCCGACGCGACTCGATAGCAATAGCGCACGAACACAACACCGAAGGAGACGACAATGACGAACAGGATCGTCGACGGCAATCAGGTCAGCCCGCACCGACTCGCACACCTGGTGTTGCGGGTGTCCAGCCTGGAGCGCAGCGTCGCGTGGTATTCCGAAGTCCTCGGTGCCCGGGTGGTTGGCTCCGGCGGCTTTTTCGCTGGAATCACCTACGACGAGGAACACCACCGCATCGCGTTCCTGGAAGTAGGCGGAACCGCCCGCGAGACGGAGACCTTCGGCGCCAGCACCCTGGTGCAGGATGAGGCTGAGCGCGCCGCCACGGCCGGCGCCGACGCCTTGCAGTTCTCCACCGAACCCGGACTCGAACACGTCGCATTCACCTACGACAGCCTCGATGCTCTTCTCAACACGTACGTGCGGCTGCGCGACCATGACATCAAGCCGATCCTCTCCGTCAATCATGGCCCGACGACGTCGCTCTACTACAACGATCCCGACGGCTTCCGTGTGGAACTCCAAATCGACAACCTGCCGATGGGCATGGCTCAAGAATTTATCGACTCTCCGGAAAGCAAGGCGAACGTAGTCGGTGTCGTGCTCGATCCCGAAGAACTGCTATGGCGCTACGAAGCGGGAGAGCCGGCACGGACGCTGGTGACCTGGGAGGCATGGCGCCAGCCGGCGGCGGCCACGTCCTAGCGGCCCGCGACCACTCCAGCGAACCCGGTGAGCGCTCGGCAACGCCACGGCCCGCTGCCGAGCGCTCACCGCGATGATCCAAATCCGAGAACCAGCCGGTCCGGCTCACCTCAGGAAAGAGAGCATGTGTCATGAGTGATCACGCAGCGCAGGACATGCGGGGCAGGACCGTGGTGGTGACGGGGGCGAGCGCCGGGATCGGGGCCGCCGCCGCCCGCCAGTTCGCCGACCTGGGCGCCACCGTGGCCGTGGTCGGCCGGTCAGCGCAGAAAACGGCCGCCGCCGCGGCCGCCCTCGGCGCCCAGGCACACCTGGTGGACCACAGCCGCCTGGACGATGTCCGCCGTCTCGCCGACGAATTGCTGGCCCGCTACCCCCGCATCGACATCCTGGCCAACAACGCCGGTGGCGTCTTCACACGCCGGACCACGACCGCGGACGGCCATGAGATGACCTTCCAGGTCAACCACCTCGCGCCGTTCCTACTGACGAACCTGCTGTTGGACCGGCTCACCGCGGCCCCTGACGGCGCGCGGGTGATCAACACGGCCAGCACGGCCTACCGCACCGCGCGCCTGGACCTGAACGACCTGGACCGCGCTCGCGGCCGCTACAGCGGCTCGCGCACCTACGGCGCGACCAAACTCGCCAACATCCTGTTCACCCGGGAACTCGCCCGGCGGACGCAGGGCACCGGCCTGACCACATCCGCCTTCCACCCGGGCACCGTCGCCAGCGACATCGGGCGGGAAGGCGGTCTGCCAGGACTGCTGTTCGGATCCCGACTGTCCAAGATGCTGCTGTCCACCCCCGCCCAGGGCGCGGAACCGCTCGTCCGCCTGGCCACGACCGTGGACACCCACACGGCCAACGGCCAGTACTTCCACCGCTTCACGCCAGAAGACCCCAAGAACAAGCAGGCCACCGACCCGCACCTCGCCCAGCAACTGTGGGAGTACTCCGCACAGTTGACCGGCGTGCGCACCCCCTCCTGAACAGAGCGCACGGCCACGACGCCCGGATCTGGCCGCGCGACCAGTTTCACCGTAGCCCTCTCGATCATCTGGAGCAGACATGTCCATCGCTTACGGCATCACCGCGGTCCTGCTGGCCCTGCTCCTGCTGGCCTCGGCAGCCGTCAAGCTCGCCCGCCGCCCCCAACGGGTCGTCGACGGCTTTATCGCCGTCGGCGTGCCGCCTGGGGGGCTCCCACTCCTGGCCGCATGCGAGATCGCCGGCGCGGTCGGCCTGGTGCTCGGGCTCTGGTACTCGCCGCTGGGCATCGCAGCCGCCGTCGGCGTGGTGCTCTACTTCGTCGGCGCGATCGGCGCCCACCTGCGCAAGAACGACGTCAAGGGCATACCGAGCCCCAGCGTGCTGCTCGCCCTCGCGGCTGCCGCGCTGGTCCTGCGGATGATCTCGACCTGACCACAGGCGACGTGGCCGGATCCACGACGAGGCGGTCGGCGCCGGCCGGCGAACGGACCGGACCCGCGTCTCGGACCGACTTCACAACGCGCACCGGCCGCAGCAAGCAGCGACCATCCGATGCTCGGGTTGCCCTCTGGTGGCGTGCGGCCAAGGCAACCAGGCACACCTGCTACACGCACTGCACGAGTTCGAACAATGCTATAACGGGGCACCGCGCCCATCAGGGCATCGCCAATGCGCGACCACTGCGTCCGCTGCCACCGCCGACCGCCGATCAAGCCCAGATCACCCCTCACACCATCCAGCGATATCCCCGTTTGGGTGGCGTCCTCAATGAATACAGGCATGCCGCCTGACATGCACGGATGAGGTTTCGGCAAGAGCAAGGCCCGATCGTCGGCGCCCTGCTACGGGCATCGGTGCACTGCGGCGTCCACCCGTGCGCACTGGCTCAAGCAGTTGCGCGCCGACCACATACCGCTGGTCGGTCCACACTTTCCCAACCTGGAGCCGGTCATGCTGTGGGAGACAACACCCTGACACGGGTGACATCGGCGGTTT
>Ga0137385_10000595_pt1 | contig 29258 bp, 28 predicted proteins | sample SagtaG_FD_104921 | JGI IMG/M metagenome (GOLD analysis project Ga0137385, IMG submission 104921) | Vadose zone soil microbial communities from Sagehorn Ranch, Mendocino, California, USA - Sage2_R_80_16 metaG | ecosystem: Environmental > Terrestrial > Soil > Vadose zone | place: USA: California... | reverse complement strand
CGTCGCACGCGAGCTGATTCCGCTGATGCAGGCGCAAGGCAACGACGAGGAAGAAGCCGCGCATGTGCTCGGCGCGTCGGGCTGGCAGATTTTCCGCCGTGTCACGCTGCCGAACGTCAAATGGGGCCTGCTGTACGGCGTGATTCTGTGCAACGCGCGGGCGATGGGCGAGTTCGGCGCGGTGTCGGTGGTGTCGGGCCATATTCGCGGCCAGACCGACACGATGCCGCTGCACGTCGAAATTCTCTACAACGAATACAACTTCTCGGCGGCGTTCGCCGTGGCGTCGGTGCTTGCGTTGCTGGCACTCGTCACGCTCGCGCTGAAACTGCTCGCCGAGCGCCATATGTCGGCGGAACTGTCGGCCGCGCGCGATGTGCCCGCGTATGCCGGTCCCGTCACGCCGTCGTCCGCTTCACAGTCCGCCTCGCAGTCCGTCAATGCATCGCGGCAACACCCGCTCAAGCAAGGAGAGCTGTAATGGGTATCACCGTTCGTAACCTGCAGAAGCGCTTCGGCGATTTCGTCGCGCTCGATAACGTCTCGCTCGACTTCCCGCCGGGTGAACTGGTTGCGCTGCTCGGGCCGTCGGGTTGTGGCAAGACGACCTTGTTGCGGGTGATCGCCGGGCTCGAATACGCGGACGGCGGCCAGGTCGTGCTGCAAGGGCAGGACGTCGCGACGGTCGGCGCGCGCGAACGCGAAGTCGGCTTCGTGTTCCAGCATTACGCGCTGTTCCGTCATATGACGGTGTTCGAGAACGTCGCGTTCGGCCTGCGCGTGAAGCCGCGCAAGGAGCGTCCGTCCGAAGCCGTGATCCGCGAGAAAGTGCATGAACTGCTGAAGCTCGTGCAACTCGACTGGCTTGCGCAACGTTATCCGTCGGAACTGTCGGGCGGCCAGCGGCAGCGGATCGCGCTGGCGCGCGCGCTGGCGGTCGAGCCCAAGGTGCTGCTGCTCGACGAACCGTTCGGCGCGCTCGACGCGAAAGTGCGCAAGGAATTGCGCAGCTGGCTGCGGCGTCTGCATGACGATCTGCATATCTCGACGATCTTCGTCACGCACGACCAGGAAGAAGCGCTTGAAGTGGCCGACCGCATCGTCGTGCTCAATCGCGGGCACGTGGAGCAGGTGGGCAGTCCGCAGGACGTGTACGACCATCCGCAAACCTCGTTCGTCTACGAGTTTCTCGGCGCGGCGAACCGCCTGCACGGCAACGTCGATTCGAGCGGCTTCGTGGTCGACGGCGCCGCGCTGCCGGTCGCGATCAAGGCTGATTTCCGCGGTCCGGCGTTCGCTTATGTGCGCCCGCACGATCTGCAGTTGTATCGCCAGGCGTCCGGGCATCGCGAAGGCATCATTGTCGACGTGCGGCGCGTGGTGACGCTGGGCGGCTCGGTGCGTGTCGAACTCGCGGGCCGCGAGGGCAACCTGCTCGAAGCCGAACTCGATCGCGAAGCGTGGCGCGATCTGCAACTGGCGGTCGGCGATGGCGTGACCGCCGTGCCGCGTGCGCTGCGTGTATTTCCGGCGCAGTGAAAACGCGGTGAAGCGAGCAGCGACACCCGGCGTTTCAATCGAACTCAAATAACTCCACTCTGGCTGAACCGGAGACATACAGATGAACTTCCAGCAATTGCGCTTCGTGCGCGAGGCCGTGCGTCAGAACATGAATCTGACCGAGGTGGCGAACGTGTTGTACACGTCGCAGTCGGGCGTATCGAAACAGATCAAGGATCTCGAGGACGAACTCGGCGTCGACATTTTCATTCGACGCGGCAAGCGCCTGACGGGTCTCACCGAGCCGGGCAAGGCGGTGCATCAACTGATCGAGCGGATGCTGCTCGACGCGGAGAATCTGCGCCGCGTCGCGCGCCAGTTCGCCGATCAGGACAGCGGCCACCTGGTCGTGGCGACCACTCACACGCAGGCACGCTATGCGCTGCCGAAGGTGATCCGTCAATTCACCGAGGTGTTTCCGAAAGTGCATCTGGCGTTGCGCCAGGGCAGCCCGCAGCAGATCGCGCAGATGATCATCAACGGCGAAGCGGATATCGGCATCTCGACCGAAGCGCTCGACCGCTTTCCGGACATCGTCACGTTCCCGTGCTACTCGTGGCATCACGTCGTGGTCGTGCCGAAGGATCATCCGCTCGTGGGCCGTGAGAATCTGACGCTCGACGAGATCGCCGAATTCCCGATCGTCACGTACGACCAGGACTTCACGGGCCGCTCGCACATCGACCAGGCGTTCGCCAAAGCAGGCGCGTTGCCCGACGTCGTGCTGACCGCGATCGATGCCGACGTGATCAAGACCTACGTCGAGCTCGGCATGGGCATCGGCGTGGTCGCGGCGATGGCCTACGATCCGAAGCGCGATACCGAACTGGTGGCGCTGGATACACAGCATCTGTTCGAGGCGAGCACGACGCGGGTCGGTCTGCGCAAGGGGGCGTTCCTGCGCGCGTATGCGTATCGTCTGATCGAGATGTTCGCGCCGCAGTTGAACGAAGCGGAGATCGCCGCGCAATTGCGCGAGGCGGTTTGAGGCACGCGGCGCATCGCTTACAATCGCCGCCATGAATACTCCGACTTTCTCTTCCGCGACGCCTTCCAACCAGGGCGCGACGCCAGCGCTGCCGCGCATCGCCGTGCTGGCAACCGGTGGCACGATCGCCGGCGCGGCCGCGGACGCCACCAACACGTCCGGCTACCAGGCGGGCGTGGTCGGCGTCGATCAATTGCTGGCCGCGGTGCCGGCCTTGTCCGCGGTGGCGCGAATCGCGCCCGAGCAGCTCGCCAGCATCGACAGCAAGGACATGGCGCTGCCGCTATGGACCGCGCTCTCTCAACGCATCAACACGCTGCTCGCCGCCGACGACATCGACGGCGTGGTCGTCACGCACGGCACCGACACGCTCGAAGAAACCGCCTATCTGCTGCATCTGACCGTCAAATCGGACAAGCCGGTCGTGCTGAGCGCGGCGATGCGTCCGGCGTCGGCGCTGTCGGCCGACGGTCCGCTGAATCTGCTGAACGCCGTGACGGTTGCGGCGAACGCGGGCTCGCGGGGGCAGGGCGTGCTGGTGGCCTTCAACAACAAGATTCACAGCGCGCGCGACGTGGTCAAGACGAGCACGTACGCCGTCGATGCGTTCCACTCGCCGGAGATCGGCGCGCTCGGCTGGGTGCAGGACGGCCGGGTCGAATTCCAGCGCGGCGTGGTGCGTCCGCACACGCTCGCGACCGAATTCGTGATCGGCGCGAAGTGGCCGCATGTGGAGATCGTCACGAGCTATGCCGGCGTATCGCGGATCGCCGTGGACGCGCTCGTTGCCGCCGGCGTGCGCGGCATCGTGGTGGCCGGCACGGGCAATGGCTCGATTCACGCGTCGATGCAACAGGCATTGGCCGATGCGGCCTCGCAAGGCGTGGCGGTGGTGCGCTCGTCACGCGTGGGTTCAGGGCACGTGATGCACAACGGCGCGGCCGCGGACGACTCACTCGGTTTCGTCAGCGCGGGCTCGCTGAATCCGTACAAGGCGCGTGTGCTGCTGATGCTGGCATTGGCCGCGGGTGGCACGGGACCGGTTATGCTGCAAAAGGTCTTCGATACGTATTGACGCGGCAGGAGTCACGGTCACACGCATGACCGTTCAATGACAACGCGGCGCTCGAGTCATCAACCGGGGCGCCGCGTTGTTGTTTCCGCGCGTGGCTTACCGCCTGCTGCGACGATTATCGCAACGGCTCATTACTGCGGCGGAATCACCAACACCTGACCCGGATAGATCTTGTCCGGGCTCTTCAGCATCGGCGTGTTGGCCTGGAAGATCACGTCGTTCTTCGCGCCGCTGCCGTAGTACTTCTCCGCAATCTTCCACAGATTGTCGCCGGACACGACAGTATGAAACTGCGTGGGCGCCGGCGCGGGCGTGGTGACGGTCAGTTGATCGTCGACTTTGTCGACGTTCTGCACGTTGCCCGCCGCCACCAGGATCTTGTCCTTGGTCGGCTGATCGGCCGCCTCGCCCGACACGGTGACGGTGTGGCTCGTGCCGTCGTACGCCACCTGCAGGTTGGCGGCGTCCAGACCCTGGGTGCGGATATACGTGGCGATCGCGTCGCCCGCGGTTTTATTCAGCGCAGCAAGGTCGGGCGCGGCAGGCGCGGCTTGCGCGGAGGTCGAGGCGGCGCCGAACAGTTTTTCGCCGGCTTCCTTGATGAAACTGAGAATACCCATGGATCACACTCCTAACGTGGTGGCGCAAGAACACTTTGCGCACGGGTTGTGCACTGGTTGCGAATCAGGCGAACGAAGCGGATGACGCTCACTGCGAAGAGCGGCACGGGACGCCTGAAACGCAAGCAAGCAGACTCAAGGAGTGTAGGAGAAAAGCGCTGAACGATGTGTCAAAAAAGGTGCGCGCGGGTGCGGGCAGTTGCAAGCAAATGCAAACAGACGTGCAAGCAAGCGGGGTGCATGGTGCACTCGCTGCGAGAGATTGGCGGAAAAAGCATGACGATGAAATCCGACAGCCGGACACCCGACGACGACGTCTGACCGACCAAGGCTTCCCCGGCGCCGCCGGGTGCCGCTGCGGACCCCACTGTGCCGCTCTCAGCCCAGAGCGGCACGATTTGCCCGCTCCGCCGCGCATGCCGCGCGACGGAACGGACGCCCCACCTGTGATTGCCGTGACAACGAAGATAAAGCTAACGAAGCAGCGGTCACGGCAACCCGTATTACGACTTAAGCAGCCTTCGCTTCGCTATCCGGCGCTTGCGCGACCTCATAATTCGCCATGATTTCCAAAGCGCGCACCATTGCAGAGTGATCCCATGCCTTGCCGCCGTTCGCCACGCACACGCTGAACAGTTGCTGCGCGCTCGCCGTATGCGGCAGCGCGATGCCGAGCTTGCGGGCGCCGTCGAGCGCGAGATTCAAATCCTTCTGATGCAGTTCGATGCGGAAGCCCGGATTGAACGTGCGCTTGGTCATGCGTTCGCCATGCACTTCGAGAATCCGCGACGAAGCGAAGCCGCCCATCAACGCACGGCGCACACGTTCCGGATCGGCGCCTGAGCGCGAGGCGAACAGCAACGCTTCGGCCACCGCTTCGATGTTCAGCGCGACGATGATCTGATTTGCGACCTTGCAGGTTTGACCTGCGCCGTTCTCGCCGATCAGCGAGATGTTCTTGCCCATCAGTTCGAACAACGGCTTGGCTAATGCGAAGGCTTTTTCCGGGCCGCCCACCATGATCGTCAGCGTGGCTTCACGCGCGCCGACTTCGCCGCCGGACACCGGCGCGTCGAGGTAATCGACGCCGAGCGCGTTGATCTTCTTCGCAAACGCTTGCGTGTCGAGCGGGGAGATCGAGCTCATGTCGATCACGAGCTTGCCCTTCGTGAGACCGGCGGCGACGCCGTCGTCGGCGAACAGCACGTTAGCGACGTCAGGCGTGTCCGGCACCATGATGATGACGATGTCGGCGGCTTGCGCGACAGCGGTCGAATTGGCGACCACGGTGGTCGTTTTGCCCAGATCTTCCGGCACCGGGTACGCGCCGTTCACGAACAGCGAATGACCGCCCTTGATGAGGTTGCGCGCCATGTGCGCGCCCATGATGCCGAGGCCGATGAAACCGATCTTTGCCATGTGTCTGAATCTCCAGTGTTGTTTGGGGTCCCTCAAGGGGACTTCCTTCGGGCGTGCTGTGCCTGGACCGATAAGTCAGGCGGCGGCGTGGGCCGCGCCGCGGGTCTGCCCGGCCACGCTCTGCACCCAGCCGAGGCCGGCCGTCGTGGTCGTGCGCGGCTTGTATTCGCAACCGACGTAGCCGTCGTAGCCGAGCGAGTCGAGCAGATCGAACAGGAACGGGTAGTTGATTTCGCCGGTGCCCGGCTCGTTGCGCCCGGGGTTGTCGGCGAGCTGGATATGCGCGATCTGCGGCAGGTTCTTCCTGATCGTCGCCGCGAGTTCGCCTTCCATCCGTTGCATGTGATAGATGTCGTACTGCAGGAACAGATTGTCCGAATCCACGGCGCGAATCACGTCGAGGCCCTCGGCCGAACGGTTCAGTGCGAAGCCGGGGATGTCGTAGGAATTGCACGGCTCGACCAGCAGCCTGATGCCGGCCTTCTTCAGTTCGCCAGCGGCGAAGCGCAGGTTCTCGACGATGGTCGAGCGCGCCTTGTCCGCGTCGACCCCCGCAGTCGGAATGCCGACGAGGCAGTTCAACTGCGGCACCTTCAAAGCCTTCGCATATTCGATCGCGCGGCCGACGCCTTCCTGAAACTCGCTCATGCGATCCGGCAGGCACGCAATGCCGCGCTCGCCGGCTTCCCAGTTGCCCGCGGGCAGGTTGTGCAGGACGAGCTTCAGGCGATTCTGCTGCAGACGTTCGCTCAGTTCAGCGATCTGATACGGATACGGAAACAGGAATTCGACGGCGTGAAAGCCGGAGGCCGCAGCGGCCGCAAAGCGGTCGAGGAACGGGACTTCGTTGAACAGCATGGTTAGATTCGCTGCAAATTTCGGCATGGTGCTTAAGTCTCGCTGGTCGGTCAGGGGAGTGGCTTCTTGAGCGCGGTCCGGTGCTGCTGAACCGCGCTCATGTCGATGCTTATCTGTTCAAGGCGTCAGGAAGCTCAGTCGAGCATGCTGATCGCGGTCGGCGCGTCGTCGCGCGTCGCGGCCAGTTCCTCGAACTCGTTGATCGCGTCGATCTCGGCGCCCATCGAAATGTTGGTCACGCGCTCCAGAATCACTTCGACGATCACCGGGACGCTGAACTCTGAGAGCATCGATTGCGCTTTCAACAGCGCGGGCTTCAGCTCTTCCGGCTTGAACACGCGGATCGCCTTGCAACCCAGGCCTTCGGCCACCGCGACATGGTCCACGCCGTAGCCGTTGGTCTCCGGCGAGTTGATGTTCTCGAAGCCGAGCTGCACGCAGAAGTCCATGTCGAACGCGCGCTGTGCCTGGCGGATCAGGCCGAGGTACGAGTTGTTCACCACCACGTGCACATACGGCAGCTTGAATTGCGCGCCCGCGGCCAGCTCTTCGATCATGAACTGGAAGTCGTAGTCGCCCGAAAGCGCGACGATCGGACGTTGCGGGTCCGCCGCGCGCACGCCGAGCGCCGCCGGAATCGTCCAGCCGAGCGGGCCCGCCTGGCCGCAGTTGATCCAGTTGCGCGCCTTGTAGACGTGCAGGAATTGCGCGCCGGCAATCTGCGACAAACCGATCGTGCTCACGTAGCAGGTATCGCGGCCGAACACCTGGTTCATCTCTTCGTAGACGCGCTGCGGCTTCATCGGCACGTTGTCGAAGTGCGTCTTGCGATGCATCGTCCGCTTGCGTTGCTGGCAATCGGCGACCCATGCGCCGCGGTCCTTCAGCTTGCCCGCAGCCTTCCATTCTTTCGCGACTTCAACGAACAGTTCGAGCGCCGCCTTCGCGTCCGACACGATGCCGAGGTCCGGTCCGAACACGCGGCCGATCTGCGTCGGCTCGATGTCCACATGCACGAACTTACGGCCCTTGGTATAGACCTCGATGCTGCCCGTATGACGGTTCGCCCAGCGGTTGCCGATGCCGAGCACGAAGTCGGAGGCGAGCATCGTCGCGTTGCCGTAGCGGTGCGAGGTTTGCAGGCCGACCATGCCGGCCATCAGCGGATGGTCGTCGGGTATCGCGCCCCACGACATCAGCGTCGGGATCACCGGCACGCCGATGGTTTCGGCGAATTCGACGAGCAGGTCTTCAGCGGCCGCGTTCAGCACGCCGCCGCCCGAGACGATCAGCGGCTTGTCCGAGTCGTTCAGCAGGTTCAGCGCGGCTTCAATCTGTTTGCGCGTCGCTTTGGGCTTGTAGACCGGCAGCGGTTCGTACGTGTCGATGTCGAATTCGATTTCGGCGAGCTGCACGTCGATCGGCAGGTCAACCAGCACCGGGCCCGGACGGCCCGAGCGCATCAGGTGGAATGCCTGCTGGAACACGCGCGGCACCAGCGCCGGCTCACGCACGGTGACGGCCCATTTGGTGACAGGCTTGGCGATCGATTCGATGTCGACGGCCTGAAAGTCTTCCTTGTACAGACGCGCGCGCGGCGCCTGGCCCGTGATGGCCAGAATAGGAATCGAGTCGGCCTGAGCGGAGTATAAACCGGTGATCATGTCGGTGCCGGCGGGGCCCGACGTGCCGATGCACACGCCGATATTGCCGGGCTGGGCGCGGGTATAGCCCTCGGCCATGTGCGACGCGCCTTCCACGTGCCGCGCCAGCACGTGGCTGATGTTGCCCGCCTTGCGCATGGCCGAGTAGAACGGGTTGATCGCAGCGCCCGGAACGCCGAATGCGGTGTCGATGCCTTCTTTTTCGAGCACCAGCACGGCTGCGTCGACGGCTCTCATCTTGGCCATGAATGTCTCCTGAATGTCTGGGGCGGGCTAAACCCGCGAATGAAGCTGCAACGAACTGGCGAACTAAACATTGTCGAATGCACTTTAGGCCTGACCTAAAGGTTTGATAAGATCAGTCCGGGTCACTTATTTCGAAACAAAAAGTATGGAATGGCCCGAGACGGCAGGAGACAGACATGGACCGCTTCAAGCAGATCGAAACCTTCGTGCGCGTCGCGGACGCGGGCAGCCTCGCGGCGGCCGCGCTGGAAGAGGGCGTGTCGCCGGTGATTCTCGGCCGCCGGATCGACGCGCTGGAAAAGCGCCTGGGCGTGAAGCTGATGTACCGCTCGACGCGCCGGCTCGTCGTCAGCGAGGAGGGCGCCGCGTTTCTGGAGCGCTGCCGCGGCCTCCTGACCGAATGGGACCAGGCGGAAAACGAACTGAGCGCCGGACGGCGCGCGGTGAACGGTCATCTGATCGTGTCGGCGCCGGCCGCGTTCGGGCGCAAGCACGTCGCGCCGCTCGCCCCGGCCTTTATCGCCGACAAACCCGAATTGCAGGTGTCGTTCAATCTGACGGACCGGGTCGTGGATCTGGTGCGCGAGGGTTACGACCTGTCGATCCGGATCGGCGGGGCGGTGGATCCGAATTTCGTCGCGGTGAAGCTGGCGTCGAACCGGCGCGTGGTATGCGGCACGCCGGCGTACTTCCGCAAGCACGGCAAGCCTGAAACGCTCGAGGATCTGCCGCGTCACAACTGCCTCGCCTTCAATCTGCAAGGGGGACAGAACCGCGGCTGGTACTTTCGCCGCAACGGCAAGCTGGCGACGGTGCGCGTGGGTGGCTCGCTCGACTGCAACGACGGCGAGCTGCTGCATCGCTGGGTGTCGGAAGGGCTCGGGCTCGGCTGGCGCTCGACGTGGGAAATCCAGCAGCAACTGACGCGCGGCGAGCTGGAAACCGTGCTCGACGAATTCGCGCTGCCCGATTACGACATTCTCGCGGTCTACCCGCAGCAGCGTTATGTGCCGGCCAGGGTGCGCTATTTCATCGATTATCTGAAAGAGGTGTACGCGAGCGACGATTACTGGAACCGTCCGGCCTATTAGCTGGCGGCTTTCCTCTCGTTTTTGCGGCGTCTAAACCTTTGAAAACACACCCGATTCGCGCGTCGCAATAACGGGATATCTTGCAACCCGGCCCCATTCGGGTTACACTCTTCGGCTTCTCACTTGCCACACCGGTTCCGACGCCCGGGTGGCTTTAATCCACAAGTCCACAAGGAGTGTGTATGCGTCATTATGAAATCGTCTTTATTGTGCACCCCGATCAGAGCGAGCAAGTGCCCGCCATGATCGAGCGTTACAAGAGCACGATCACCTCGCACGGTGGCCAGATCCACCGTATCGAAGACTGGGGCCGCCGCCAACTGGCCTACATGATCGAGAAACTCGCGAAGGCTCACTACGTCTGCATGAACATCGAATGCGACCAAACCACGCTCGACGAGCTGGAACACGCATTCAAGTTCAACGACGCCGTTCTGCGTCACCTGATCGTCAAGATGAAGAAGGCCGAAACCGGCCCGTCGCCGATGATGAAGGAAGTGCAGCGCGAAGAAGCCAAGAAGTCGGCTGCTACGCAACCGTCCGAAGCGCAGGCTTAAGACACACCATTTAAGCTACCAGATCAAGCGTCGCTCTCGTCAAAGGGCTCATGAACCGGCTGCAACTCACGGCCAGCGTCGTCGAACGCGAACCGGTGCGGTATACCCCCGCCGGCGTTCCGATTGCAGGCTGCACGTTGCACCACCGCACGGAAGTCGTCGAAGCCGGCATTACCCGGCAAGTCGAACTGACCATGCAGGCGGTAGCCGCAGGCGAGGCGAGCGGTAAGCTGGAAAGCTGTCAGATGGGCGTGGAAACGCTCTTCACAGGCTTTCTGGCGAAAAAGCACCGCAACGCAAGAACTCTGGTATTTCACATCACAGCATTGCAGGACATTGGAAAGGACTGAACATGCCCCGCCCGACTGGTAAGAAATTCGACAAGCGTCGTCAGCAACAAAATCCGCTCTTCAAGCGCAAGAAGTTCTGCCGTTTCACGGCCGCTAACGTCGATCACATCGACTACAAGGACCTCGAAACGCTGAAGGACTTCATCGGCGAAAACGGCAAGATCACGCCGGCGCGTCTCACGGGTACGAAGTCGCACTATCAACGCCAGCTGGACACGGCAATCAAGCGCGCACGTTTCCTCGCGCTGGTGCCGTACACCGACCAGCACAAGGCCTAACCCGACGACGCGATAAGGAGCATCCGAATGCAAATCATTCTTCTGGAAAAAGTCGTCAATCTGGGCAACCTGGGCGATATCGTGAAGGTCAAGGACGGTTACGCACGTAACTTCCTGATCCCAAACAAGCAAGCTCGCCGTGCAACGAAGGAAGCCCTGGCTGAATTCGAAGTGCGCCGCGCTGAACTCGAAAAGACCGCCGCTGAAAAGCTGGCTGCCGCTCAGGCTCAAGGCGAAAAGCTGGCAGGCTCGACGATCCAGATCGGCCAGAAGGCCGGCGTGGACGGCCGCCTGTTCGGCTCGGTGACGAACGCGGACATCGCTGACGCACTGGTCAAGCAAGGCTTCACAGTGGAAAAGGCGCAGGTGCGTCTGCCGGAAGGCCCGCTGAAGACGGTCGGCGACCATCCGGTTCAGATCTCGCTGCACACCGACGTTCTCGTCGATGTGACGGTGTCGGTGCTGGGCGAACACGTCTAAGCATCATCTAGCATCCGCCAGGACGTTGCTGGTAAGGGGCAGGGGCCGGGTGACCGGCCCCTGCCTTTTTTTGTGCCTGTTTTCGATGCATCGAAGTATCGGTTTTTGATTTCCCTCGGCACGCATTTACCCCGATAATTCCTCTCCATGAACGCACCGTCCAAAGATCCCCAACTCGAGTCGCTGAAAGTCCCGCCGCATTCGATCGAGGCCGAGCAATCGGTGCTGGGCGGCTTGCTGCTCGACAACGCGGCTTGGGACCGCATCGCCGACTTCCTGTCGCAGAGCGATTTTTACCGCTACGACCACCGCATCATTTTCGAGCACATCGGCAAGCTGATCGCGGCCACGCGGCCGGCCGACGTGATTACCGTCTACGAGGCGCTGGGCACCGCGGGCAAGGCCGAGGAGGTCGGCGGTCTCGCGTACCTGAACGCCTTGGCGCAGAACACGCCGAGCGCGGCCAATATCCGCCGCTACGCGGAAATCGTGCGCGATCGCGCCGTGCTGCGCCGGCTCGTTTCCGTGGCAGACGAAATCTCGGCCGACGCATTCAACCCGCAGGGCAAGGAAGTCCGGCAACTGCTGGACGAGGCGGAATCGAAGGTGTTTTCGATCGCCGAGGACGGCGCGCGCGGTACGCAAGGCTTCCTGGAAATCGGGCCGCTGCTGACGCAAGTGGTCGAGCGGATCGACACGCTTTACCACACCGCCAATCCGAGCGACGTGACCGGCACGCCGACCGGCTTTGTCGATCTGGACCGCATGACCTCGGGTATGCACGGCGGAGAGCTGATCATCGTCGCGGGCCGTCCGTCGATGGGTAAAACGGCGTTTTCGATGAACGTCGGCGAATACGTAGCGGTCGAGTACGGCTTGCCGGTCGCGGTGTTCTCGATGGAAATGCCGGGCTCGCAACTCACCATGCGTATGCTCGGCTCGGTCGGCCGGTTGGACCAGCATCGCATGCGAACCGGGCGCCTGACCGACGAGGATTGGCCGAAGCTCACGCACGCCGTGCAAAAAATGAGCGAGGCGCAGATTTTCATCGACGAAACCGGCGGCCTGAATCCGATGGAATTGCGTTCGCGCGCGCGCCGGCTGTCGCGCCAGTGCGGCAAGCTCGGCCTCATCATCATCGACTACTTGCAACTGATGAGCGGCTCCTCATCCGGCGAAAACCGCGCGACCGAAATCTCGGAAATCTCGCGTTCGCTGAAGAGTCTCGCCAAGGAACTCGACGTGCCGGTGATCGCGCTGTCGCAGCTCAACCGGGGGCTTGAGCAGCGTCCGAACAAGCGGCCAATCATGTCCGACCTGCGGGAATCCGGCGCTATCGAGCAGGACGCGGACGTGATCCTGTTCATTTACCGCGACGAGGTCTACAACCCGGACAGTCCCGACAAAGGCACGGCGGAGATCATCATCGGTAAACAGCGGAATGGTCCGATCGGACCTGTTCGCCTCACGTTCCACGGTCAATATACGAAATTCGATAATTTTGCCGGCGCGCAGAATTTCTACGGCGAGTGATGGGGAAAGAAGTAAAGGGATAACTGACGCGCCTGTTGTAACGGCGCTTTCAGAAGTGCGGCATCCACCCCGGAACGGTACAATGTGGCGGTTTTATGTCAGCCATTATGTGACCAATTTCCGGGATCCCAATGTTCGGTCGATTCATGCCCACCGAGGGCAAGTTCTTTGAAATTTTCAATGCGCACGCAAAGTGCATCGTCTCGGCGAGCCACGAACTCGAGCTGCTGATCGACAATCTGCAAGACGCCGAAACCCATAAGCAAAACGTGCAAAAAGCCGAGAAGGCTGCTGACAAGCTCACGCACGAAACCATCGACCTGCTGCACAAGACCTTCATCACGCCGCTCGACCGCGACGAGATCCACAAGCTGATCACCACGATGGACGACATTCTCGACCTGATGGAGGACGTCGCCACCGCCATTTCGCTGTACGACGTGCAGGCGGTGACCTCGGAAGCGAGCCAGCTGGCCCACATCTGCACGGCGACCTCCGAGCGCGTGCAGTTCGCCGTCAGCCTGCTGTCGGACATGAAGCAGGCTAGCCAGATCCTCAAGGCCTGCGAGGAAATCGACCGACTGGAATCGGAAGCCGACCGCGTGCTGCGCTCGGCCATGTCGAAACTCTTCCGCGAAGAAGACAACGTCAAGACCCTGATCAAGCTGAAAGCGATCTACGAATTGCTCGAAACGATCACGGACAAGTGTGAGGACGTAGCCAACATCATCGAAGGCATTGTGCTGGAAAACGCATAATGCAATCGATACAACTCGCTATCTGGGTCGTCGCCGGCCTGGTCGCCGTCGCACTGATTTTCGACTTCATGAACGGCTTTCACGACGCGGCGAATTCGATCGCCACGGTCGTCTCAACAGGCGTGCTGAAGCCGCAGCAGGCGGTGGCCTTCGCGGCGGCGTTCAACGTCGTCGCGTATTTCGTGTTCCATCTGAAAGTGGCGGCGACCGTCGGCAAGGGCACGATCGATCCGAATATCGTCGACCACTATGTGATTTTCGGCGCGCTGGTCGGCGCGATCGGCTGGAACATCATCACCTGGCATTACGGCATTCCGTCGAGCTCCTCGCATGCGCTGATCGGCGGGCTGGTGGGCGCTGCGCTCGCCAAGTCGGGCTGGGGCTCGCTCAATTTCGACGGCTTGATGAAGACGGTGGCTTTCATCTTCATCTCGCCGCTGCTCGGTTTCGTGCTGGGATCGTTCTTCATGCTGGCGGTGTCGTGGCTGTACTTTCGCACGCCGCCGAGCAAGGTCGACCGGCGTTTCCGGCGTCTGCAGCTGGTGTCGGCGGGCTTGTACAGCCTCGGCCACGGCGGCAACGACGCGCAGAAAACCATCGGCATCATCTGGATGCTGCTGATCGCGACCGGCTATGCGTCGTCGATCGCCGAAGCGCCGCCGCTGTGGGTGATCGGCGGCTGTTATCTGTCGATGGGCGTCGGCACACTGTTCGGCGGCTGGCGGATCGTCCGCACAATGGGCCAGAAGATCACCAAGCTCAAGCCAGTGGGCGGTTTTTGCGCGGAGGCGGGTGGGGCGATTACGCTGTTTACCGCCTCGGCACTCGGCATTCCGGTGTCCACCACGCATACGATTACCGGCGCGATCGTCGGTGTCGGCGCCACGCAGAAGTTGAGCGCCGTGCGTTGGGGCGTGGCCGGCAATATCGTCTGGGCGTGGATTCTGACGATTCCGGCTTCCGCGGCGCTCGCCGCGGCCGGCTGGTGGCTCGGCCATCACCTCCTGTAAGCGCGGCCGGCACAGCGGCCTTACGCGCACTTCCACACGGAGCGTTTTGAAGCGCGCCGCTCAGATCAGCGGCGCGCTCGCTCCATCCATCGGGACGATTGCGCCCGTCACATAGCTCGCGCGGCGGCTCGCCAGAAACAGCGCGACGTCGGCGATTTCCTCCGGTTTGGCAAAGCGTCCGAGCGGCACCTTGGTCTGGCCGCGCGCGAGCGCCTCCGCGCTCTCGATGCCTTGCTGCGTCGCTTCCAGCTTGACCGCTTCCTCGACCCGCTCGGTCAGCGTGGAACCGGGGTTGATCGCGTTGATGCGGATGCCGTAGCGCGCGTAATAGTGAGCGAGGCCGACGGTGGCGAGCATCAGCGCGGCATTCGCGGCGCCGCCGGCGATATGAATGTCGCTCGCGATCTTGCCGCCCATGCCGATGATGTTGACGATCGTGCCGGGTTCGGCGCCGTTGCCGGACTTCACGCGCTCGGCCATGCGGCGCAGCACTTCCTGCTGCGGATAGATGTAGGGGAAATACTTCGCTTCCATGGTGGCGCGGAACGCGTCGGCGTCGAGCGTTTCCGGGTCATAGCGGCGGGCTGCGCCGGCGCTGTTGATCAGCACGTCGATTGGGCCGACCGCGGTGCTGACTTCCTCGACGATATCGGCGGCGCTGTGCGGCTCGTGCAGATCGGCGCGCGTGCGGTGCACGTGCAGGCCTTCCTGTTTTAGCTGCTCGTAAGCGCGCGCCAGATTGGCGGGATCGCGCGACACGATCGCGACCTTCGCGCCCTCCACGGCGAACGCGCGGGCGCAGGCAAGTCCGATCCCCTTGCTGCCGCCCGTGATCAACACCACCTTGTCTTTCAGCCCGAGATCCATCGTCACCACCCGCTGTCGGAAGAATTATCGGTGACGATAGCAGATCGGCGGCCTCGGCGTGATGTGCGGGTCCGTGGTGCGGCGCATCATGCGGCGCGGTGCGAGCTGTCCGGGTGAGCTACGCTGCCGCGTTAGAACTTGCCGTTGGCGAAACGGGCGATGGGGTCGTCGGTGGTCTGCGTGGGGGCGGGGATGCCGCGCGAGGCTGTCGAGGCCCGCATGATCTGCACGCCGCCATCCGCGTCCGCTTGCTGGGCTTGGCGCGCGGCCACTGAAGCGGGCGGCGGCGGTTCGAACGCATCGGCGGCGGCGTCGATCGGGTCAGGCGCACGGGCGGCGGCTGTCTGCGGGACAGTGCGTGCGGCCGTCGCCTGCTGAGTCGAGGAAGCTGGGGCGGCGTCGTAGGCGCCGGCTTGAGCGGCGGAAACAGCCGCCGGGGACACCGCGCCTGCCACACGCGCCTGCATCTGCGCGGCGCTCATGCCGGGTGGCGGCGGTTCGAACGGATCAGCTTGTGGCATGGGTGCCGCCGCTGCTGTTGTGGCCGATTGAGCGCCTGCGATCAATGGCGCGCGCGGCGTTGCCGCGATGCGGGTCGCTTGTTGCGGCGTGAGCGAACCTGCCGCGTAAGCCGGTGACGTCTGAGTCGGCATTGTCCTGGCCGGCGCCGATGCCAGCGAAGCCGCCGCTCCCGCGTCCGCCGCCTGCACTGCCGGCGCGACACGTTCCGACTGCGGCGCCGCCGCCTGATAGCTCGGCGTATCGAATGGAGTCGGTTTCGCGGCCGGCGCGGCCACGCGACGAATACCGTCGAAGCGCTTGGCCCAATACGGATTCGTCAAATAATCGAGCCGCACGGTGCCGCCCGTCGACGGCGCATTGACGAAGCGCAGCTTGCCGACGTAGATGCCGACGTGCGAATGCGCGCGCCCCGTCGTATTGAAGAAGATCAGGTCGCCCGGCGCAATCTCGTCCGGCTCGATCGATTCGCCGCGTCCGCTCATATCGGCGGTGGTCCGCGGCAGATTCACCGACGCGGCGCGCGCGACGACATAGCGAACGAGGCCGCTGCAATCGAAGCCGCTATCCGGCGTATTGCCCCCCCAACGGTAGGGGATGCCGACCAGGCTCATCGCCTGAATCGAGATTTCCTCGCGGCCGATGCTGTGATCGACGAAATTCGGAAAGCCCGCCGGCGGCGCGCGATAAGCGCCATTCGCGACCACTACCGATGAACCCGACCCGCGCGACGTCTTTTGCGGCGCGCCGGCACAGGCGGCGAGCAGCAGGACGGTCAGCAGCGAAAAGGCGAGTCGGCGCATGAAGACCACGGGAGCGGTAAACGCCCGTTTAATGGCGAACGATGTCGGGATGGTAGCCCGCAGAACATGGCTGCGGCAAGAATTCTTGACAAATTACTTGAAGTTCGTGCGCTAAGTGTGGCCTGAACGGAACGCGCGGCCCATGAAAAAGCCGCGTCCGGATTGCTCCGGGCGCGGCTTTGATCTAACGCTAACTAATTGAAACTTAAAGAATTTCCGACGCGTAGTCCGCGAGACGCGAACGCTCGCCGCGCGCCAGCGTCACATGCCCGCTGTGCGCCCAGCCCTTGAAGCGGTCGACTACGTACGTCAAGCCCGAACTGCCTTCCGTCAGGTAAGGCGTATCGATCTGCGCGATGTTGCCCAGACAGATGATCTTCGTGCCAGGACCCGCGCGCGTGACCAGCGTCTTCATCTGCTTCGGCGTCAGGTTCTGCGCCTCGTCGATGATCAGATACTTGTCCACGAACGTGCGGCCGCGCATGAAGTTCATGCTCTTGACCTTCAGGCGCGAACGGATCAACTCCTGCGTCGCGGCGCGGCCCCATTCGCCGGCGGCGTCGTCGGTTTTTTGCAGGACTTCGAGGTTGTCGTCGAATGCACCCATCCACGGCTGCATCTTTTCCTCTTCCGTACCCGGCAAAAAGCCGATGTCTTCACCAACCGGCACCGTCGCACGCGTCACGATGATCTCGTTGTAGCGCTTGTCGTCGAGCACTTGCGCGAGACCGGCCGCGAGCGCGACCAGCGTCTTGCCGGTGCCCGCCTGACCCAGCAGCGTGACGAAGTCGATCTCTGGATTCATCAACAAATTCAGCGCGAAGTTCTGCTCGCGATTGCGCGCCGTGATGCCCCATACGTTGTTCTTATGGTGGCCGTAATCGCGTAAGGTTTGCAGCAGCGCCGTCTTGCCGTTCAGTTCGCGCACCAGCGCGTGAAACGTCGGCTCGCTATTCTGCGGCTCCAGATAGACGAACTCGTTGACCAGCATCGAGGCGCACAGCGGTCCCGTCACGCGGTAATACGTGGTGCCGGTTTTCGTGTCCTGCCAGCTCTCCATGCCCTTCGCGTGCCGGGTCCAGAAGTCTTGCGGCAGCGCGCGGATGCCGGAGTACAGCAGATCGCTGTCCTCGAGCACCTGGTCGTTGAAGTAATCCTCGGCGGGCAGGCCGAGCGCATGCGCCTTGATGCGCATATTGATGTCTTTCGACACCAGCACGACCTGGCGATCCATCCGGTCGCGCTGCAACGCGCGCACGACGCCGAGAATCTGGTTGTCGGCCTTGCCTTCCGGCAGGCCTTCCACCGGCTCGATGGCGGTGAGCTTGGTCTGGAAGTACAGACGCCCGGACGCCTCGCGGCTGCCCAGACGCGCGAGCGAAATGCCGTCGGACATGTTGCCGGCGTTCGCCACCAGCGCGTCCAGCGTGCGGCTCACCTGGCGCGCGTTACGCGCGACTTCCGACATGCCCTTCTTGTGGTTGTCCAGTTCTTCCAACGTCATCATCGGCAGATAGACGTCGTGCTCCTCGAAACGGAACAGGCAGCTTGGGTCGTGCATCAGCACGTTCGTGTCGAGCACGAAGAGCTTCTGCATTTCGAGCGTGTCGGTGGCGGCGCCGCGTTTCTTGCCGGTGCCGCGCGTGCTGGGCGCCGCGACTGCGGGCGTGCTTGCGGCAGGCTGCTTCGCGCTCGGCGCGCGTGCGACGACCGGCCGCGCTTCAGCTACAGGTGTGGCCGGTTCGGCTTGCGGACGAGCGGCAGGAACCGGTTGCAGCAACGCGGCCGTCTGCTTCGATTTTCGGCCGGGCGCCGATGCGCCGGGCGCCGGCGCGGCTTCGGCGCCTGCGGATGAAGCAGGCGAAGCCGACGATGCCGGCACAGGCCGCAAAGTGGTCGCGGCATTGGCGGCGTGCGCCATCGGCTTGGCGACGTTCGCGCGGCCGTAATCGGCCGGCTCCGCGGTGTCCCCGTCGCCAGCCTGTTTCTTCGCGGCGGAGCGCGCCGGCGTGGCGGCTTTGGCCTTGTATTCGTCAGGCGGCAGGAGATTGCCGAGCTTGCTGGGGGGGGTAGGCAAAGGCATGGTTTCCCTCAAAAAAATCGGGTCACATATCGTGCGCCGCCTGTCGCATTCTGCCGGTGCCAGTGAGTGCGCACGCAGTTTGCGCCCGGAGGCGCGCATTCGGTCTAGAGATGCCGGTTCGCCTGGTCTTCGATCGGCTCCTTAACGGAAACGCGCGGCCGAGTGAACGAACGGCTGCGCGCAATTAAAAAAGCCGCCGCCCCGGCGTACGGGGCAAGCGGCTCGCCTACGGTCATCGCGTTGCGCCTCACGACTTCGACAAGACCACTGTCAAGTCCGGCACAGCCGCGGAAGGAATGGGGTGGACAGGCACTCATTGCGGCCCAATATAACGCGCCTCACAGCGCTTGTACAGCCTCCAGAATATCGTCGACGTGCCCCGGCACCTTCACGCCGCGCCACTCCTGGCGCAGTACGCCTTCACCGTCGATCAGGAACGTGGAGCGCTCGATTCCCCGTACCTCCTTGCCATACATTTTCTTCATTTTGATGACGTTAAAGAGCGCGCACAGCGTTTCTTCAGGGTCCGAGATCAGCGGGAAGGGCAATTCGAGCTTCGTCTTGAAGTTCTCATGCGAGCGCAGGCTGTCGCGCGACACGCCGAGAATTTCGGCGCCGGCCTTCTTGAACTTCGGATACAGATCGCGGAATTGCAGACCTTCGGTCGTGCAGCCCGGCGTGTTGTCCTTCGGATAAAAATACAGCACCACCTTCTTGCCCCGCAGTTTGGACAGCGTGATCTCGCCGCCGGTAGCGGGGGCGGTGAAGTCGGTGATGGGTTGGTCGACTGCGATGGGCACGAGGTTCTCCGGTTGTTATGGCCGGCGCCGAATGGATGATTGCTTGCGGCGGCGTCGGCCTGGCATCGATGCTTTTGGGGAAGGTGAATGCGGCGTGGGCATACTTTCGCGCGGCGGTCGGGGCCGTCAGAGCCCGGCTGTCGGTCGACCAGTCAGGAGGGCTGGACGATCAACTCGCCGGAGCGGCCTGGAATTTCGCCCCACGTAACAGGGTACGTGGGCAGCGTGCTGCGGTCTAGCGTGGCGTAGTAATCACCCATGGTCGCAAAGGTATGGCCTTGCGCGCGCCAGCCGTCCAGCAGCTGTTCGAAAATCGGGGCGAGCTTTTGCCCTTCGAGTTCCGCGTGCAGCGTGAACACCTGATCGTGCGGATTGTTTTCGGTGTGCTTCAACATCCATGCGGCGACGTTGTGCTCGTCGACGCCGTCCACGCCCAGCACTTCGTCGAGCGTGGGCAGCGTGGTGGGCATCTGCACATGCGCGAGCGTCCTGCCGCCGACCACCGGCAGATACGGCGAATGGCCGCGGCCGTCGGACGCGTAACGCATGCCCCACGCGTCGATCTGTTCGAACGCGTGGCCGTTCATCTGCCAGCCGGCCGCGCCGTGCGTGACGGGCGGCGTGCCGAACACCTCGACGAAGCGGTCATGGCTTTTCTGCATCTGGGCCGCGGTCCACGCGCGATCTTTCGAGCGCACGTTGTCCTGCCAGTACACGTGATCCCACGTATGAATGCCGCATTCGAAGCCGGCTTCATGAATTGCCCGCATCTCCGCCGCCGCCCGCGCGCCGATGTCAGGACCGGGCAGCAGCACGCCGTACATCAGTTGCCTGATGCCGTAGTGTTCGACCACCGACGTGCGCGACACCTTCTTCAGAAAGCCCGGCCGCAACACGCGGCGCATCGCCCAACCGGTGTGGTCGGGTCCGAGGCTGAAGAGGAAAGTGGCGCGCGCCTTGAAACGGTCGAAGATGCGCGCGAGATTCGGTACGCCTTCGCGGGTGCCGCGCAGCGTGTCGACGTCGATCTTCAGGACGATACGGGCCAAGGATCAGCCTTATTGCTGTTCGACGAGTGCGCGTGCTTCCGCGACGTGGCCGCGATACGCTTCGAAAATCTTGCGCAGTGCTTCGTCGAAGGTCGACTTCGGCGCCCAGTTGAGTTCCTGCATCGTGTTGTCGATCTTCGGCACGCGGTTCTGCACGTCCTGGTAGCCCGCGCCGTAGTATGCGCCCGACGACGTTTCGACCAGTTGCACCTTCTTCGCGGTCTCGGCGTATTCCGGGAATTCGGCGGCCAGCGTCAGCATCTTGTGCGCGAGCTCGCGCACCGAGAAGTTGTTGGTCGGGTTGCCGATGTTGTAGATCTTGCCCGTCGCCACGCGGTTCTTGTTCTCGATGATCTTCATCAGCGCGCCGATGCCGTCGTCGATGTCCGTGAACGCGCGCTTTTGCGCGCCGCCGTCGACGAGGCTGATGTTCTCGCCGCGCACGATGTGGCCGAGGAACTGCGTGACCACGCGCGAGCTGCCTTCCTTCGGCGTGTAGATCGAGTCGAGGCCCGGGCCGATCCAGTTGAACGGACGGAACAGCGTGAAGTTGAGGCCCTCCATGCCGTAACCCCAGATCACGCGGTCCATCAACTGCTTCGAGCACGCGTAGATCCAGCGCGGCTTGTTGATCGGGCCATACGACAGCTGCGATTCTTCCGGGTCGAACTGCTCGTCCGAGCACATGCCGTAGACCTCGGAGGTCGACGGAAACACGAGGTGCTTGCCGTACTTGACGGCCGAACGCACGATCGGCAGATTCGCCTCGAAATCGAGTTCGAACACGCGCAGCGGCTGCTTCACGTAGGTGGCGGGCGTGGCGATCGCGACCAGCGGCAGGATCACATCGCACTTCTTGATGTGATACTCGACCCACTCCTTGTTGATCGTGATGTCGCCTTCGAAGAAGTGCATCCGCTCATGGTTGATCAGGTCACCCAGACGTTCGGTCTGCATGTCCATCCCGAAGACTTCCCAATCGGTCGTTTCGAGAATGCGTTTGGACAGGTGATGGCCGATGAAGCCGTTCACACCCAGAATCAGGACTTTTTTGGCGAAACCTTCGGTTTTCATGAATGACGGGGAGTTTGGATGAGCTGGGCGAATTCGGCCGGCGTGACGACGGTTTCGCTGCCGTCGTGCTGGTGCCGCAATTCGTGGATGGCGATCGCGCGACCGTCGCCGCATATCGCGAATACGGCATTATCGCTTACGTGCAGGCCCGGGGGCAAATCCGAGCGGAGCGCGCCCGGCACGGCCAGACGCGCGCGGGCGACGATGAAACGCCGCTCGCCGATGTCGGTGAAAGCGCCGGGATAAGGCGGCGCGACCGCGCGGATCAGGTTGTAGACCTGCTGCGCGGGCTGCGTCCAGTCGATGCGGCCGTCTTCCGGCTTGCGCCCGCCGTAGTAGCTGCCTTGCGACAGATCGTTCGGCAGATGCGGCGCTTCGCCCGCCAGCAGCGCCGGCAGCACGCGCCATAGCGTTTGTTCGGCGGCGACCGTGACCTTGTCGAATACTTGCGCGGCGGTGTCGTCGGGCAGGATCGGCACCGGCGTTTGCGCGATGATCGCGCCGGCGTCGGGCTTCGCGGCCATTTCGTGCAGCGTCGCGCCGGTTTCGGTTTCGCCGTGAATCACCGCCCAGTTGGTCGGCACGCGGCCGCGGTACTTCGGCAGGAGCGATCCGTGCACGTTGTAGGCGCCCCGCGCGGCGAGCGCCAGCAGGTCGACCGGCAACATGTGGCGGTAGTAGAACGAGAAGATGAAGTCCGGTCGCGCGGCGCTCACCGCGGCGCGCAGTTCCGGGCTCTTCGGATCGGCCGGCGTGACGACCGGAATGCCGTGCTCGGCCGCAACCGTAGCGACGCTGCCGAACCAGATGTTTTCGGTCGGACTGTCTTCGTGCGTGACGACCAGCGCCACGTCGACGCCGCGCGCGAGCAGCACCTGCAGGCAGCGCACGCCGACGTTGTGATACGCGAATACGACCGCGCGCGGTTTCATTGATTGGGCCCCTGATTGACCGGCGCCGTTTGCACGGCCTGCACGACCGTTTGACGCGGCGCTTCGCTCACGGCGGCGCCGTCGCGCTGCTCGAGAATAGTCTGCACCAGATAGCGCGGACGCGCGCGCACCTGCTGATAAATCCGGCCGATGTATTCACCGAGCAGCCCGAGCGCGAAGATGATGACGCCGAGCAGGAAGAAGGTGATGGCGAACAGCGTAAACACACCTTGCACTTCCGCGCCGATGATGAAGCGGCGAATCAGCAGCAGCACGAACAGCGCCGCGGAACCGAGCGACAGGATCACGCCGATGAACGACAGCCACTGCAGCGGCACCACCGAAAAGCCGGTGACGAGGTCGAAATTCAGGCGGATCAGCGAATACAGCGAGTACTTCGATTCGCCGGCAAATCGCTCTTCGTGGGCGACTTCGATTTCGACCGGATTCTGCGCGAAGGTGTACGCGAGCGCCGGAATGAACGTGTTGATCTCGCCGCAGCGATTGATCGTGTCGATGATGTGACGGCTGTACGCGCGCAGCATGCAGCCCTGGTCGGTCATCTTGATGCGCGTGATGCGCTCGCGCAGGCGGTTCATCGCGCGCGACGCCTTGCGGCGCCACAGGCTGTCCTGGCGTTGCAGGCGAATCGTGCCGACGTAGTCGAAGCCTTCGCGCATCTTCGAAACCAGCTTGCCGATTTCCTCCGGCGGATTCTGCAAGTCGGCGTCGAGCGTGATGACGATCTCGCCGCGCGATTGCTCGAAGCCCGCCAGAATCGCCATGTGCTGGCCGTAGTTGCCGTTCAGCAGGATCACGCGGCTCGTGTCGGGCCGCGCGCGGAACTGCTCGGCGAGCAGAGCGGCGGATTTGTCGCGGCTGCCGTCGTTGATGAAGATCACTTCATACGACGTGCCGAGCGCATCGAGCGCCGGGTAGAGGCGCGCGAACAGCGCGGCCAGCCCGGCCTCCTCGTTGTACACCGGAATGATGATCGACACTTCCGGTGCGACGGCGCGATGTTCCGTATAAATCATTTCCGCTTATTTTCCGTATTGTTCGCAAATTTCATTGACCGCGCGGCAGACCCGCGCCACGTCGCCTTCGTTCATCAGCGTGAAGAGCGGCAGCGTGACGTTGGCGGCGCCGAAGCGCTCCGCGTGCGGGAACATCCCTTCCTTGAAGCCGCGTGCCCGGTACAGCGAGAACAGGTGGATCGCCGGATAGTGCACGCCCGAGCCGATGCCGCGCTCCTTCAACTGCCCCATGAAGCCGGCGCGGTCGATGGAGAGTTTTTCGAGCGGCAGCGTGATCTGGAACATGTGCCAGTTGCTGTTCTCGAAGTCCGCCAACGGCAGGCCGATGCCCAGTTTGAGCGCCGCGCCGCCCTCAAGACCGGCGAAGTACGCGCGGGCAAGTTTCCTGCGTTGCGCAAGAAAGCGCTCCAGATGCGGCAACTGGCCGAGGCCGACGCGCGCGGCGACGTCGGTCAGGTTGTACTTGCCGCCCAGCACGTCGCAGTCCATGCCGTCGAAGCCGGTGCGGGTGATGCCTTGCAGACGGTATTTCTGCGCGAGGATCGCTTCTTCCTCGTTGTTCAGCACCAGCGCGCCGCCTTCGATCGTGGTCAGGTTCTTGTTCGCGTGGAAGCTGAACGAGACCATGTCGCCGATCTTGCCGATGCGCTCGCCTTTCCACGTCGAGCCGAACGCCTGGGCGGCGTCTTCGACCACGCGCAGCTTGTGTGCGCGCGCGATGTCGTAGAGCCGGTCCATGTCGACCGGCAGGCCCGCCAGAAACACCGGAATGATCGCCTTGGTGCGCGGCGTGATGGCCTTCTCGAGCAGATCGAGGTCGATATTGCGCGTGAGCGGATCGATGTCGGCGAACACCGGCGTCGCGCCGGTTTCGTAGATCACATTGCTGGTCGAGACCCACGACGCGGGCGTGGTGATGACTTCGTCGCCTTCGCCCACGCCGGCTATGCGTAGCCCGATTTCGAGCGTCGCCGTGCCCGAATTGAACGTGCGAACCGGACGGCCGCCGCAGAATTCGGAGAGCGCCGCTTCGAACTTCTGATTCTGCGGGCCGGTGGTGATCCAACCGGAGCGGAGCACGTCGGCGACGCCCTGGATCGTTTCTTCATCGATCTCAGGTTTGACAAACGGCAGGAACGGGAGTGTTGACTGGCTCATGAATGCATCGCTCGATGAAAGGGGCGCAACCCGAAAGGCGCTAAAGGCACGAAAGGCACGACGGCGCGCAAATCCAGGGTGACGGCTAAAAAGGGCGGTAACCGCACAGCATAACGCGGTTAACCTTACATTTTGCTTGGCCGGTGTGACACCCGGCTTACGGTATCTTGTGCCACTCAACTCTCGCCGGACCGCCGTTGGCAAGCAACGCCGTCAGTCCGCGCAAGGCGCAAGCCGGGGCGCGGGGCGTGGCGCCTAGCTGCGCGCCAGTATGACCACGCCGATCAGGATGATGCCGATGCCCACCAGCTTCTGTACCGACATCACCTCGCCGAACAGATACCACGCCGCGAACGCATTGACGACGTAGCCGAGCGACAGCATCGGATAGGCGATCGACACGTCCACCCGCGACAGTCCCACCACCCACACGACCACGCTGATCACATAACAGGCGAGCCCGCCGATGATCGGCGGCTGGGTCGCAAGACGAAAGGCGATGGGCAGGATGTTCGCACGGCTGAATTCGAAGTGTCCAACGGCATTGGTTCCGGCTTTGAGCAGCAACTGCGCGCCGGCGTTCAACGTCACGCCGGCAAGAATACAAAAGAGCGAAATCGGGTTCATCGAACGGTCAGGTCCTGATATGGGGTCATTGTTGTGGTTTTTCTACGGGCGCCATTGCATTCGGCGTCGCGCCGGGCGCAGCCGGCGGTTTCATCACCACCACCCGGCGTGAGTCGCGAGCGATCACTTGCATCGGCAGTCCTTCCTTCAGGAGCCTGTCGTAGGTCGGCGGCGGGATCAGCGCGAGCGCGTAGCGGTCGGACTTCCAGCGCTCGACCCAGGCGTCGACCGACGGCAGCCATTTCTGCGGTTCGACCGAAACGCCGAACGCCAGCTCGTCGGCATGCTCGACCATGATCGTCGTATGCCCGACGTAGAACGGCAGCGTGTGATCGAGCACGCCGACCGAATAGAACGGCGTATCCGCCGGCAATTTCGCGATCTCGGCCTTGATGGCGGGCGCGAGCGGCGCGCCGGAGCTCAGCCGGCCGAACACGTCGTGACCCGTGCCGGCGATCGTGCCGAGCAACAGCCACGCTGCACCGAAGGTCGCGACTGCGCCGAGGCTGCCGGCCCGGCTGCGGCGGTTCAGCCACAGCGCGGCGAGCGTCAGCACGAAAGCGACGGCGAGCGCCGCCAGCACCCAGGTGCGGTATTCGGCATACAGCTCGGCCGGATTACGCGCGCTGCCGAAGCGCGGCAGGAACAGCGCGGCAAACGCGGCCACCACGAGAAAGAGCGCATAGCCGGCCAGATGGCGGCGCAACTGGTCGCGCGTGACGAGCGGCAGGTACATGCCGATCACCAGCGCGATCGGCGGGGCGATCGGCAGCGTGTACGACAGAAGCTTGGAATGCGACGCGCTGAAAAACAGGAAGATGAACGCCGTCCAGATCAGCATCATCGTCACCGGGGCGAAGCCATTCGGCTGGCGCGGCAGGCGCCATGCGTGGCGAACGCTTTGCACCGTCACCGAAAGCCACGGCAGGAAGCCCACCAGCAACACCGGCACGAAGTAGTAGAAGGCCCCGGGGCGGTTCTGTTCGGGCGTCAGGTAGCGCTTGAACTGCTGAACGATGAAAAAGAAATTGAGGAATTCCGGGTTGCGCTGCTGCACCAGCACGAACCACGGCGTGACGATCGCGAAGAACACGATCAGGCCGCCGATCAGATGCAGGCGTTTCCACACGGCCCAGTCGCGGGCGATCAGCGTGTACAGCACGAGCACCGCGCCCGGCAGGATCACGCCGACGAGACCCTTGGAGAGCACGGCCAGCGCCATTGCGCCCCAGCAGACCCACATCCATGCCCGCGTGTGGGCGGTGGGCAGATTGGGGCGCTGCGCGAGCAGCAGCGCGCACAGCGTCAGCTCCATCCAGAACGACAGGCCCATGTCGAGCGTGTTGAAGTGGCCCATCAGGTTCCAGTACGGCGAGGTCGCCAGCACGATCGCCGCGAACACGCCCGTCGCCGCGTTGAACACGCGCGCGCCGGTGAAGCCGATCAGCAGCACGCCGGCGAAGCCGGTCAGCGCGGTGTAGAGCCGCGCCTGCCATTCGCCGATGCCGAACCACGCGAAGGTGAGCGCGTTCAACCAGGTTTGCAGCGGCGGCTTCTCGAAGTATTTGTAGCCGTTGTAGCGCGGCGTGATCCAGTCGCCGGTGACGAACATCTCGCGCGCCATTTCGGCGTAGCGGCCTTCGTCGCTCGGCAGCAGATGGCGCCAGCCGAGCGGCACGAACCAGACCATGGCGAGGGCCAGCACCAGCAGCAGGATCGTGGTGCGATTGAGCGGTAGCCTCGACGGCGTATCGTTCATGGATTTCAACCTTTTGGGCGACGCCGCGTGGGCGGCGAGGCGGTGTTATTTTGGAAATGGCGCGCAGTGTACGTTATCGGCCGTGACGCGGCCAGGGCGAGCGGGCCATCTGGCTGCCCGGAACGCCTCGGATGCCGCGCATGGCGGCGCGTGCCGGCACCGCAACTTCCCCGACGAGGCGCGGACACAGGCGTCACCAAGCGGGCGTCACCAAGCAGGCGTCACTAAGCTTCGATCAGCAACGCGGCCGCGACTTTGCGGCCTTCGGCCATCAGGATGTTGTAGGTGCGGCAGGCGGCCTTGAAGTCCATCGTTTCGACGCCGATGCGTTTGGCGGTGAGCGCGGCGGTCAGACGCGGATGCGGAAAGCGCAGCCGCTCGCCGCTGCCGAACACGACCACTTCGGGCGCGTAATCCACCAGCATGGCGAAGTGCTCGGCGCTCAACTGGTCGAATGAGGACACGGGCCAGGGGATGACAGGCGCCTCCGGCAGCACGAGAATGCTGCCCGAATGGCGCACCAGATTGATTTCGACATAGTCGGCGCCGTAGCCGGTGACGGTGTTGAGCGCGCCGCTTGCGTCCTGATGTAATTTCAAATTGGTTTCCGAAGTCGTCGTGAGACATCATGCGTGTTGCCGGCCTGACCGGGCGGAGCCGGGGCAGGGCGAGTCGACGCGAGTGGGACACGCGAGCGTGACAGAAGCGGCCGAAAAGGCTTGCCGTTGCGGTTGGTGCATTGCGGAAGTCGGCCAAAATCCGCTAAATTATAACTTTTTAGCCGCTTTGCGGCGCCCTCGCTCAAGTGCCGCCTCAGGTGCCGTCATAAGCCGCGCTGAGGACACGGGCGCGGCCAACCGGCTACCTGTCGGTTTTGCTCCGCTGTTCGTCCGCATTTCGTCGGGTTTTCGTCTGTTTTGCTGCTGCATCGGCGCAATCCGCCGCAGGCGCTACCCGGATCGAAAAGGCGGCCCAATCCGCGTCTGGCGGCCGTCGCCGGCCGTGCCGCGCCCGAATTCCCCGTATCGGCGAACTTGCCCGGCCCGGCGTTGCCGCCGCCGCTTGTTCGCCCAAGCCTCGAGCTTATTAACCAGGATGAAGTGCCCGCCGTGAAACCGATTCTCAAATCCAACAAGTTGTTGAATGTCTGCTACGACATTCGCGGGCCCGTCCTCGAACATGCGAAGCGGCTCGAAGAAGAAGGCCACCGCATCATCAAGCTGAACATCGGCAATCTCGCGCCGTTCGGCTTCGAGGCGCCCGACGAAATCATTCAGGACATGATCCTGAACCTGCCGGGCTCCTCCGGCTACTCGGATTCCAAGGGTGTGTTCGCCGCGCGCAAGGCGATCATGCACTACACGCAGCAAAAGGGCGTGCACGGCGTCGAACTGGACGACATCTACATCGGCAACGGCGCCTCCGAACTGATCGTGATGGCGCTGCAGGGCCTCCTGAACGACGGCGACGAAGTACTGCTGCCCGCGCCCGACTATCCGCTGTGGACCGCCGGCGTGAGCCTGTCGGGCGGCACGCCGGTGCACTACATCTGCGACGAGGCGAACCGCTGGATGCCCGACCTCGACGACATTCGCGCGAAAATCACGCCGAACACGCGCGCGCTTGTCGTCATCAACCCGAACAACCCCACGGGCGCGCTGTATTCGGACGAACTGCTGCTCGGCCTGATCGAGATCGCCCGCCAGCACGGCCTCGTCATTTTCGCCGACGAGGTCTACGACAAGATCGTCTACGACGGCAAGGTGCATACGTCGATGGCGGCGCTCTCCGAGGACGTGCTCACCGTCACGTTCAACAGCCTCTCGAAGAGCTACCGTTCGTGCGGCTACCGCGCCGGCTGGATGTTCATCTCGGGCCTGACCGGCGAGAACCGCCGCCACGCCAAGGATTACTTCGAAGGGCTCGGCATTCTCGCCTCCATGCGCCTGTGCCCGAACGTGCCCGGCCAGTACGCGATCCAGACCGCGCTCGGCGGCTATCAGAGCATCAACGACCTGATCGTGCCGAGCGGGCGCCTGTACAAACAGCGCCAACTCGCGTAT
>Ga0137385_10000593_pt1 | contig 29297 bp, 31 predicted proteins | sample SagtaG_FD_104921 | JGI IMG/M metagenome (GOLD analysis project Ga0137385, IMG submission 104921) | Vadose zone soil microbial communities from Sagehorn Ranch, Mendocino, California, USA - Sage2_R_80_16 metaG | ecosystem: Environmental > Terrestrial > Soil > Vadose zone | place: USA: California... | reverse complement strand
TCATTGTCCCTAGGTAACTCGTAATGATCGTGATGCGGGACCCTTCCCGCGTCTCACCTCTACTCCCATAGGACGATGCCCGACGCCGAGATAACTCGCGCGTGACCACATCACTTCAACATTGGTAACGTGCACGTACAATGGCCGTTGCCCAAAGTGTACGGCTCCTCTTGACAAACTAGGTGAATATACTAGGTTCTCTCCACACAGCTACAACGAAGCCATCGACACATATTTCTTGGCGGACGGGGACGTCCACACATTCCACGCAGCTTGTCGTAAAGCTGGCCTCAAGCCTGTATTCCATCCGTTCTGGGAGTCTCTCCCGCTTTCTAATATATTCGTCTCCGTCACACCGGACATCCTGCATCAGTTGCTGCAGGGTGTCATGAAACACCTGATTGCGTGGCTGACAAGTGCATTCGGACCAATTGCAGTTGACACGCGGTGTCGATCACTACCTCCTAACCATCATATCACCACATTCACTAAGGTTATATCAAGTCTTTCTCGCGTCACAGGACTGGAACACAAGAACATGTGCCGAATACTCCTGGGCCTGATCGTCGACCACCCTCTTCCCTCCAGACAAGCGCCTTTGCGGTTAGTCCGAACTGTACGCGCGCTACTTGATTTTTTGTATCTTGCCCAGCTTCCCTCTCAAACAACCGATACTTTGCATCGTCTCGAGGATTCCCTGGCTAGTTTCCACGATAATAAATCCATTTTCGTTGATCTGGGCATTCGTGATCACTTCAACATTCCGAAGATACACAGCCTTGTTCATTATTCATCTTCGATCGCACTATTCGGCACTACAGATAATTACAACACGGAGCAAACTGAGCGCCTTCACATCGACTTCACGAAGGATGCTTACCGCGCAACGAACCACAAGGATGAATACCAACAAATGACTACCTGGCTGGAGCGCCGTGAGAAGGTGCAACAGCATATCGCTTTTGTCAAACGGCAGCAGGGGGTTGGCCAGGAGAGCACGCAAATTCCCCAGCCAAGTGGACCTCCACAACCTGCGGCACGGTGCATAAAGATGACCTTACACCCATCTACAAAGGCGACATCATTCGATGACCTTACTGAGAGGTATGGCGCTGTCGACTTTCAGGATGCGCTCGCCGACTTCATCGCTCGGATGAATCACCCCAATGCTTCAGCAGCTACCTTAAGGGTTCTGGCCGCAGACACCCTGATTCCTTTCCGCTCAGTCCCAGTATATCACAAGATCAAGTTCCAGTCAAATGGCCACCCCGAAGTAGTGGACTCGGTTCACGTCCGGCCGGAACAAAAGGATTCACGCGGGCGCCGAATACCATCACGCTTTGACACTGTTCTTGTCCATGGTGGCTCTCAAAATAGCGTGCGTGGAAATAATGGTAAGTCCGGATATATTGATGTCATGATCAGTCTAATTGCTATTTAGGTCACCGAATAGCACAAGTCCGCGTTGTCTTTCAGTTACCAAATAAGGCAATTCCGGAGGTGTTTCCGACGTTGGACTCGGAAACTGCACCTCCTACCCATCTTGCATACGTTGAATGGTTTTCTCCCATTCCAACCACCCCCGATGCTAATCACTTAATGTATAGAGTATCTAGGTTAATGCACAATGGCCGGCGGCGCGCTAGTATCATTCCAGTCGACTCTATCATCTCTAGTATACATTTATATCCTCGTTTTGGTCATCACACACCACAGGAGTGGAACACTTTTTCAGTACTCGAGTTGTGTCATACATTTTATATCAACCCCTTCAGTGACAGAGATACGTACCTCAAATTTTTGTAGTAACTTTGCACTATATTATCTCCGGACAGCTCACTAGCGATTATACTAGTCTTAGTATCAAATACTAGTGCGTTACCTTCCTTATCCGAATTATCACTAATTTAGTGCAGCACTATTTCTCGCTAGCGCGGGAGGTTTTTCCTGATGTTATCTGAGCGGACGTTGATCGTCTCAAAAGCGACTCGGTATCCTCGCGCACGCTTGAGCAGCGTGCTAATGCAGGGAACGTGACGGTGGAATCGTGTGTGGGCGCATACCGGTCACAGTCCTTCACGATCGCCGGTCTCGAATACGCCCAGGAATGCTGTAGGTTTACCAATCTCCATTTGTAATGGGACGGCTAGGGCCGACTGACGACTGGTGTTCGCGCGTGACTAGGGTGCGGTAATGAGATCAAGTCGCCTGGTGCCCCCATTTCACAGAGCGCATGTAACCAAGCATGTATTGGGAACGCGTCGGAAGTTTGTGGTGGGCCCAACGCATTGCAAGTCTACTTTTAGGTGTGTTACATAATAACATTGCCATTTCCGTCACCGCGTCACTGTTGACATGCTTAGCAAGGCCGGTTTCCACCCCCGCGCCACCCTTTTCTCGTTCTTAGCTTCCGCTACAAGATGCCAGGATAACATGCTCGCACGTGTATAGGAAATTAAGAGTTCGGCGGACGCTGTAATACTCAAACAAGAGACTCATGCTTTTATTTTGTGATCGGACATAAAGATGTGGTCAGAGCACGCGCGGACACGTACTGTAAGAACGACACCATTTTCAGCACTCTCACCGTGCGCTTTGGATTCAGTTATTCTGGACCGTATAAGGTTTATTGCACTCTTCTTTACAGTGAAGAAACTGTGGTTGAGACTCGGGATGCTCCAGTGATGCTCCCATCTAATCCTAGTGTTGCATGCCACATTCGCGTGAGTGTCACCTTTGATTGGCAGTTGTGTATTTTGCGCTTCTTGAACCTAAACGGCCATATGGGAGAACCCGTTCCGAAATTATCTATGATCCGCGCCCGCTTCTTTAGTTACTTGAGCCAAGAGAGACTAGTAGCGAGCAGAACATTAGACAAACATCAACTAGATAGCCTCAACGGTCAGATATTAAGCGCTATGGTCTGCGAGAACTGGTTAGCTAGATAATAACACTGCTGTTTGGACACATCCGGTGCTACCGTAAATGTCCACTCAAGCGCATGGATCAGGCGGCGGCCCACTGTGACCGCCTGATCTCTGGATCGAGTCACTTTGCTACTGTGACATAGATCATCGGTTAGTTGTCCTGTGGAGAATGTGTGCGGCGAACACCGGATCCTAAATCAATTTTCTGAACCGCGTCTGGCGGTGGTAGACCTGGCTTTTCTGCAAGTTAGGCACCAGAGGCAAGCTTGGTGTTCACACTGGTAGCTAACGGTGAACTGACTGCATCTTCAACTGTGCTGCCTCAACGAGCTCTATGATCTAGTATATCACATTACACCTCAGACCACTTAAAGAAAGGCGACGGGCTGCTTTCAAGTTAGCGGTTCTATCTAGGTATTAATACAAGTAGTCCAACTCTGCCCATGTACGAAAGTAGAAAGATCGACGCGGGTTTCATATTCGCCAGCAACCCAGATATTACTTGGGCGGTGAAGATGTTCCCTATGAGGTGGCGGGATCCACATCAGGAGTTCACCTTTACTACCACATATCCATCCCTCCTCGTTAATCACGGAGTGGTCAGTGAAGTCGACATGTGTTGTAGTCTCCGCATTTCCTGTCGTAGCGTTCAATACACGAGTTGATCCATTTCCTAACGAGACAGCGCACTGACCATCTAGTGATGCCACAGACTCGACAGAATCCATGTGTCCAGTAAATGGGCTTGCTGCTGTCTCTCCCGTTGTGACGCTCCACACACGAATTGTTCCATCATTTGAGCCTGAGACGATGCGCTGGCCATCTGGCGAGAATGCCACAGACCTGATCCAGTCAGCGTGTCCAGTATATGGGCCTATCTCTGTCTCTCCTGTAGTGGCGTTCCACACTCGGATTGTTCGATCGTCCGAGCCTGAGACTATGCGCCGGCCATCTGGCGAGAATGCCACAGACTCGACCGAATCCGTGTGCCCAATAAATGGGCCTGCCTCTGTCTCACCCGTAGAGGCGTTCCACACACGAATTGTTCGATCGGAAGAGCCGGAGACGATGCGTTGGCCATCCGGCGAGAATGCCACAGACTCGACCAAATGCGTGTGTCCAATAAATGGACCCGCCTCTGTCTCTCCGGTAGTAGCATTCCACACACAAATTGTTTCATCCTGCGAGCCTGAGACGATGCGTTGGCCATCTGGCGAGAATGCCACAGACCAGACCGAAGACGTGTGTCCAGCAAATGGGCCTGCGTCTGTCACTCCTATCTTGGCGTTCCACACATGAATCGTTCCATTGCGCGTGCCTGAGACGATGCGCTGGCCATCTGGCGAGAATGCCACAGACCAGACCGAAGACGCGTGTCCAGTAAATGGGCCTGTCTCTGTCTCTCCCGTAGAGGCGTTCCACACGCGAATTGTTTGATCGTCCGAGCCTGAGGCGATGCGCTGGCCATCTGGCGAAAACGCCACAGACATGACCAAAGAGGTGTGTCCAGTAAATGGGCCTGCCTCTGTCTCTCCAGTCGCGGCGTTCCATACACGAATTGTTCGATCGGAAGAGCCGGAGACGATGCGCTGGCCATCTGGCGAGAATGCCACAGACCTGACCCAAGATGTATGTCCAGTAAATGGACCCACCCCTGTCACTCCTGTCGTGACGTTCCACACACGAATTGTTCCGTCTCGCGAGCATGAGACGATGCGCTTGCCGTCTGGCGAGAATGCCACGGACCTGACCGTAGACGTGTGTCCAGTAAAAGGGCCTGCCTCCGTCTCTCCTGTGGTGGCGTTCCACACACGAATCGCTTCATCACCCGAGCCTGAGACGATGCGCTGGCCATCTGGCGAGAATGCCACAGACCAAACCGAAGACGTGTGTCCAGTGAATGGGCCTGCCTCTGTCTCTCCTGTAGCGGCGTTCCACACACGAATTGTTCGATCGGAAGAGCCGGAGACAATGCGCTGGCCGTCTGGCGAGAATGCCACAGACCTGACCCAAGATGTATGTCCAGTAAATGGGCCTGCCTCCGTAACTCCCGTCGTGGCGTTCCACACACGAATTGTTCGATCGTCCGAGCCTGAGGCAATGTGTCGGCCATCTGGCGAGAATGCCACAGACGTGACCCAATCCGTGTGTCCAGTGAATGGGCCTGCTGCTGTCTCTCCCGTTGTGACGTTCCACACACGAATTGTTCCATCGTACGAGCCTGAGACGATGCGCTGGTTGTCTGGCGAGAATGCCACAGACCTGACCGAAGACGTGTGTCCAGTAAATGGGCCTGCCTCTGTTTCTCCTGTAGTGGCGTTCCACACGCGAATTGTTCCGTCGTCCGAGCCTGAGACGATGCGACGGCCATCTGGCGAGAATGCCACAGACCTGACCAAAGACGTTTGTCCAGTAGACGGGCTCGCTTCTGTCTCTCCCGTAGTGGCGTTCCACACACGAATTGTTCCATCGGAAGAGCCCGAGACGATGCGCTGGCCGTCTGGTGAAAGTGCAATGGAATGGACATCATCCCCAACGTTTGAAATCACCATCTCCGATGATGGCCAATGAGATAATCGCCCACGTTCTACGCGTATCATTCGAGGAAATGAGCCGGAATAATGTGCAGAGATAAGAGAACGAGTCGGCGCAAATGGTAGAGCAGAAAGATAGACATGTGGAGCACTCTTTGCCATGGTCATCCCGAAATACCGTACAAACACAGAGGCATCATTAACGAATGACTTGAATTTCTCTAGCTCTGTCTGAGAAACCTATTGCGATCGTAGCTATTAGTTGTTCGCCTTCCTCATCGAATCAACAATTATACTCACACCTTCACCAGAGGATAACCACACGTTCAGAGCCGAGCACGCGGCCGAAGCAAGATCCACATTGCTCGTCAAGCTAAGGGCCTCCAACCAAAAGAGAAATTTCTCCTGAAAGAAAGTTCGAAGTTTTCTAAACAGATCCGTTTCGAAGTTAAGGTGTTTCAAATGATCGTCCCAGAAACGACAGGCATATAACAGTGCAGGTGAGATGTGTTCAGCAATGCGCGATTTAAGATCTTGAACATCGTTGTTGGCGAGATATGATGATTCGAGGTTGCAAATATTGAACCTGAGCTCATGGAGCACTAAACCAAGACAGGAATGGGTCAAATAACGATGAGAATGGCGGAGGTCAACGTAAAAGTCGCCGCTCTTCTCTTTATTTGTCAGGAAGTCGCGGAATGATGTGTGGAGCGGAACGATGGGAAGGTTTTGATCAGATGAATTAACATTACTCAGCAACGAGCTTAGGCGACGGAGCATTCTAAGAACGGATTCGGGATCAGAGTCGTCGGCGGCATGCTGAAGTAGAGCGATGAGAGATAGGATGGAGAGGGGTTCAAATGCGGTAATGAGCTGTCCCATGACAAAGCGGAACAGATGCCGCGCTCCTTGGTGTCTGAAGTATCCTTTAAGGACTTCTTCATATAACTCGTCCAACGGATCTGGTCTACGATGATCCGCCGTGAGTTTCAAAAGGTGCTCTATGCATTTGATCCTGCTAAAATCAAAGAATTCCGGAGGTTCTAGGATGTATTCACAGGCAACCGCTGCCCACTGAAACAATCCCTCTGCCTTTGTTGCCAGCGCATCGCAATAAATATTCAACTCATCAGAATGGAGCCTCGTCCGAAGAAAGGCGAGGATATCGCAATGCGTTTTAGCGGCCAGTTCATGATCATTCATGGATTTGATGCGGACTGACGGAGCTCCAACGAGCGCAGACACGATTGCATCCTCCGGACGTGAGGTGATGAGCACACGGAAGTTCGACGGCAGTCTAGATAGGTTTTTAGCAAGAAATTTGTGTAAACCGTTTCCGCCAGTTACATCCCCACTCTCGTCCAATGCATCGATTACGACAAGAATGGGACCGACGATGTGAAGATCCTTAAGTGGTTCTAGGATGAGGAATTTAAAAAGCGTGGGATAGTCACGAGTACGGAGCCGAAGAGCAGAGTTGTCTTTAATGACCCTTCCAAGTGCGGCTTTGAACGATGGATAGCGGTCGGAGAGATCGCGAGCGAGAGTCGTGAAGAGGTGATAAGCCTCGCCTTCGGATTGCTCCTTCCGCAAAAAGATAAAGGACGATGTAAGACGATGCATTTTATCGAAACGACGAGCGATCTCATGCGCAATCGATGACTTTCCCGTGCCTGCTTGCCCAAAAAGGACGAGACTACGCTCGGAAGTGGGGTCATTCACCCAATTGACGACGAAGTCCAGAAAGGCCATGCGCGTTCCCGTAAGACAGCCTTTCTCAGGTGTGAAGCGAGGGCCTTTCCCATATGGGATTTCTCTGATTTTTGCATCTAGTTCTATGACGATTATCGGATCGATTACCCCACAAACCTACAAGTCACCAGGGCTACGTACCGGCATCTAACACTTGACTTGACACCCACTCGAGCTGAGTGGACATCCAGTCTACCTTGGCTGAAAGTATTCCCACGCCGTCCAGAATTTGCAACGTAGTTATCTCTGTGGTGATGATGGCTTGCTCCAAGAAAGCCCTTCGATGTTCGACAAGGGCGGCAGACAAGTCCTCAATATCTTTGGCAACACCTCCGCCCGTATTCTTCAACGTCCGCTTCCCTAAAATCACACGTCTACACCAGCCAATGGAGAAGATGGAGATAACATACAGAATTGCGAGTCCTTTGCATACGATTGGATAAAGTCACTACAACTACAGACATCCCGCAGCATGAGAGTAAGGATCTCTGCCTGCTTGGAGTCGGGCTTGATGGATTTCAAAGTGTCTTCGTGCTGCGCGAAATCAAACGCGTCGTGCGTGGCTTCGAGCAGGGTTAGGACATTGTCATCACGTTCATATTGTTCTAGGAGTGTCTGGTACCCGAATAAGTATTTCCTTCCAACAATAACGCAAACAGATGCACCTCGGGGATGGCTGAAACCAAGTCATATGCCATCTTTGCAAACGGGTGGAGCTGAGAGCGAAACTTGGCTCAGTCGAGGAGAGGCAAAATGGATATTGCACGCACTTCCGCAATTGGGCTAACAGTGTCCATCACCCACTTGATTCTACTAATAGCCCTTTTCCATGTATTGGCTCCGTCAATCGGCTTCTGAGCTTCGTCGGCACAACGGAGAGAAATCAGAGCCTTCTCAGTAGACGACATCTCTACCCGGCCATCTGGCATAGGAGTGCCAGTCTCAACGGAAAGGGGACGTGACGAGGGTAAAAGACGTTCGGGAGCAGTGGATTGAATGGGTCCCCCGGAGTATGATGCAATAGCGGACTTAGTAGCTTTTTCTGCGGGAGTGTCGTCTCCTTGGGTCGGTATTTCGGGGGGGTTGTTGGGAATAATTGGAGGGAGCATGTTCGCTGACACAGTGATCATCAAGTAAATCGTGACCGGGTGCACCGACTGTCCAGCGTCCCCATCGCCATTACTGAGAACGAAGGGGACATCTGCGCGTGAGGTGTTCAGTTAGTTGAACGAACGGGAAATCTAAACAAAGACGGACCGCCTTGGGACGCGACAGGTATTCGTATCTCGTGCGTTCCGATAACGACATCACGATGTGTGAGCCGCTTCTCATAAAGACACAGCGTAAGATGCGAAGACCGTTGTGTAGAACTGAACTGAACTTTTAGCCGAAAAATAAGATTAAAAAGGGAGAGTCCTACAAGGTCCCAAGCCTCTGGTTCCATTGCACCGTCTGTCCATCGATCTGAATGCTTTTCGTCTTCTTCGTTGTCACGAGATTGGTTACAGCGACAAAAAACCGCCTCTTCTGGCCAAACAGTCTCTTGATATGGGGAATGTTGTGCGCTCGGAGGACTAACAAAGCGAATAAACAGTTATCAAGGCATCAACGAGTTAGGAATTAAGTACATACCGGTCACCTCAACATGTAGTTGGGATAGGCTTCCCTGCGATTCAACGATTTGAGTGCTATCCAAGAACGGTCCTTGAGTGAGCACCGTTACACAAAGGAAGGGATAGACGCACCCTCTTCCCGAGTTTTGCAATGCCGAAGGACCCGGGCTGGGGTAGTGGGTCACGATCAAAGAAAGTCAGGAGTCAATGGCTATCACATACGAGTTCAAGAACATTTGCTGGTGCTCCGAGTCCACATCTTGTGTAGAGGCCATAATGGATACGGGGTGATAGAAGAATGTTTTTGTGGTTAGAGTGAGCGTAGCGTCTAAATTAGGTAACCACGCGCTGATAATCCCTGGGCCACTCCCACGACTGTAAAGGGCGTTGTCCACGCTGGGAATCCACGCTGGGAACAACAGACACCGTCACGGTACGTCAGTTTTACGTGTACAGTATGTAGCCCGAAACGACCGAGCCGGAGACGTGCATGCTTTCCCTCGAAAAAGTGGTGGTAACGCGTCCTCAGGTCGCAAGCCCTCATTGATTTCGGTACGTACCACCCCATAAACCAGACTACAGTGCTATGACGCTGCGCTCTCATTTTCGCTTGCTTCCGACTCAGGCTCATCCCCGGAACTGCTTGTTAACCGCCTACCATTCCCTAGCCAAACTGTTAATGTACCATTTTTTCCTTGATTTTTTCGCTGCTCCGATACGCAAGTTTCAATTGCAAAGTACATGACACCGACGACGTAGACAACGCATAATAGCTGGAACTCCTCAGCCCATTCACCGCTGTGAGGTCGCTACTCGTATCCAAGGAGGACTCACACACTCGACGGAGCCACCGGCGAGAAGGTCACCGAAGTGTTACCGGCTCTGCACCTGCTTCACTTGGAGGGCCAGCCTGCGAGATCTGTCGATCAGTTGATCGCTCTGCGCAAGCCATCTGGTCATCCCTTAACCATCGTCGACACGCGACAGGAGTTTAATAAATTCCGGTCCTTCCTAACCCAAAGAGGAGAATGTTCCTGACAGGTCGCTCACTTCTTAGCCTGGACTCGCAAGATTGCATAGTCGCAACCTGTTCACAGGACACCCTTGTATGTACCAATACGTGCAATCGTACGGATTCAACGGTGGGCTTGTGTCTGTCCTTGGACCCAGACTGCCACGCGAGTTGCTTGGTCATCCTGCACGAGTTTCCTGGCGCGGCGCATTGTTGCTTGACGATCGGCAGCGGAATGCAAGCAGGTGGATAGGAGGGTGTGTTAGCAAGAGGATAGTGGGTGCAAGCCAGGGATTGACAGACACCTCAGTCGAAGCGACAGTCCTGCGGTGCTGGGGGAGTTCGCCAACGCTTGCCAGGGAAAGTAGGTTCTGCTGGAGTGAAACTGCAAAACGATGGTCATGGACGTATTACCACCTGCCGAATGCGCGTGCACCCGAAGGAGAGTGGCCCTTTTTTTTCTTTCTTTGACGTCAGGTGTAACGTCCCAGAACGACTAGCTTGTGCATGTACACTTGCGCATTGTGAATGCTACTGCACCACAAGCCGAAAAGACTATAGGGATCTAGTTTGTAGTATTCTGCTGGCATAGACATGGTCACGGTAATATTTTCACGAATTCACGGACAAATGGTGACGATGAGATCGCGCGGCGATGTGATTCAAATACAGCACACGCAGTCACGTACTTCCGAACGAACATCATTCCCTTGATCATTTCCAGCGACCCACCATGCGCTTTGGATTCAGTCCTTCCGGACGGTTCAAGGACATACGCTTTTTTGAAAGTAGCGCGGAACAGTGACGGTGAATCGGAACGCTTGCCTGCCAGTGCCAACTGTTGAGCACAAGCCTCTACCCTTGTCCTTCTTGCGTAATCCCGCCTGGTCATTATTAATTCCGGAGATGTCCCATAGAAAATGAGTGCGACAGAAACCGATCCAGACTATCCTCATTCGATCCGCCGATAGCGTCTGGCGGTAATAGACCCGGCATTCCTGAGTCACCAGAGGCAAGCATGACGGTGCCGATGTGCCTTCACACTGCCTGACTTTGACACGACCACATTAACGCGCGACTCTTTGCTGCATAGAATGTAAGGGGCCACTCACGACATATATGTCTTTCGACAGCCATGGAATACGTGTCTGAGTTACGGAATGTGACCTTTATAAAGAGTGTGGTGTAGATCCATTTTGATACAGCTATCTTGGCTTCGCCATGCGTCGTCTGTCGTCCTTCGCTCGGGCATCCGTGCTTTTGGGACAGGTAGGTAAAGTGCCTACGGCTTGCGTCCTCGGTCAAAGCCCCTAGAGCCTAAACTTTCTAGTCAATAGGTCCCAGCCGCTTTGGTGCATTCCAGGAGCTCGGATCCACCTGGGTGGACGAGTTTTCTCTGTCTAGTGTAAGTTTTCCTTCAGGCACCAGAAATATTTGGCTGAGTGAACTGTTTTCTCCCTTCGTAGAGACAATCGTAACTCTACTGGGCTCCCACCGCTCACCGGCACTTACTGCGGATCCCGCGAATATGACGATAGAAAATTGTGTCGCTTTCTGCGATAGCCAGCCGGTGTCATACCGCTTTATGGCCCTGACGGAGGGCTTTGAGTGCTGTACGTCCTCTGCGAAAGATATGGCATTGAGTTGCTAAGTTGAATGTCCTTACCTAGCACGTGGCAATTTCTTCGAAAATTATTACGAGGACGTAGGTCTCTACAGGTGCAACTCCTTGCCGTGCAGTGGCGACCCAACAGAGGTGGGCGACTGGTGGCCTGTCGGCAGCTAGTACCTATCGCAGGATTAACTCGAACTTCGTCGTCCCGACCCTGGTCCTATCTGTTGGTTTGTGGAATGGCCATGGTTGTTACATGTCAGTGAGCGGATACGTGTCCTGAGCTTGGTCCTGATGGCAGCGCTGATCATGTATGTTTCAGTGATTCGACCAGCGCCCGTGCTCTTCAGGTCAGAGTTGATGCACGTTGATGCTGGGATTACATACCACAGTGGAATCCTGTGTCGCCGCCTGCCAGGCCCACGGATTCACGATTCACGCTTGCCGACGAAGAATTCGGTGGGGGATGATGCGCATCTATTTCTCAGGCTCGGATTTCGATAGAATACACCGACAAGTGTTAGGGTGCGGTTCACAGCTCGACCATGGTTCAATGTTCTTTGGAACGATACTGTACTGTAATGGGATCCAACACGACAATTTCCGGCCATATCCAAACGCACATGTGTTGCCAAGGCAACCCCAGCAAATTGTGTGGCGGCCCGGCCTACAATTTCACAGGGACAGATCCCATCAGAGCCTGCCATGACAGCTGTCGACAGGCGGACTTCTCGGGGTTGCTACAGTACAGGTACGACTCGACCCTCACCGACCTTGTCTGAACAAATATTGATCGTCTCGAAAGTGACTCGGCGTCCTCGCGCACGCTTGAGCGGCGTGTTGATGCAGGGAACGTGACGGTGGAATCGTGTGTGAGCGAGTGAGTGCCAGTCACAATCATTCACTATCGCCGCGTCTCGAATATGCCCAAGGATGCCAAGAAGGATGCTGTAAGTCTTCCAACCTCCATCTGTGATGGGGCAGTGACGACTGGTGTTCGCGCGTGGTCAGGGTGCGGTAATGAGATTAAGTCGCCCGGCGTCCCCATTTCACAGAGCGCATGTAACCAGGCTTGTATTGGGAACCAACACAGGGGTGATCCAACACCTTGCAGATCTACTATTAGTTAACATAATGCACAACATAATAAGGATTCGTAATTTCCGCCATCGTGATCCGTTCCGCTGACCTGACCATGACAGGCATGACACCACGCGCCTATGAGTATAAAGCTAGCCGCTGTTGTTCATACAACAAAACTTTCTTTTTCTTCCTCAACGCACGAAATATGACGGATCTCACTACTTTGCATTTTCCGAGCACTCTTTACCTTCCCTTGGCCAAGGAGACTGGTCTCCCTCGTCGCTTCAACCGCCGGTCGACACTTCCATTCGTTTCTACCCCCACAGTCACCGTCCAAATGGCCGATACTGACCCTCCTCCCTTTTCCCCAGTCAGAGTTCGAGACGAAAACCTTCTTTCTCCCCCTCCCCATACTTTCAGATCCAGACCCAGGACTCGTAAACTATCTTCTGCACCCCCCGAACCCTCTCTGGAGAGCACACGTTCTATTCGTTCACCTGACTATTCATCTCTTCACCCAAAATCGTCGGAGTCCCTCCCCAGGCCCAGCAGGCGTAGCTCTACATTGACGGTTGTTCCCCCTCCGACGACTCTATGTGCGTATCCTCTTCCAATGACCAAGCATGTAGTAGCTAACTCTGTTCCCAAGTCCGCCCAAAGCCATTTTGGAGGAATACTTGCCGTTCAGCTGTCACTGGGACATCTTACGCGTCACCTATCCGCCGTTCAACTTTCATTGCTGCCGGACTTCGCTTCGATAAACCCTTTGCAGATCTGTCTGCATTAGGTGTTGAGTCGCGCATCGGGATCGTCGTTCTGCTTCCCGACTCTCTCCCTTGATCCTCTTTCTCTTTCGCCATGCTTCAGGAACCCCCCTTGATACCGAACCGTATTCTTGAAGCCGAGTTGCAGTCCATCAGCCGGCCCAACGTTAATTTTGCTCGTAGTGGACCTCCAGTTCTCGACATCCCCAGGACGACTGGGGATCCATATTTTCGTACGCACGGCCCTGGGCGGAGACAAACGGATTTGGAAAACAAAGTACGCGAAGAGACGCCACTCCTTACACCCGCCCCTACTCCGACGAGCATCAACTGGTGGCCTTATCCTCCATGGGGCCAGTCGACTGTGTCGCCTACTCCTTCGGGTACGGCAACTCCTGTGGCGTCGCCGTCGCCTGCCGCTGCGGTTGCTTCTTCGGATGCTGCAGCGTCTACGATTCCGCTTTCAGTGACGACGTCAAGCGCCACGCCCAATTCACCTCGAGCTACTGTCATCTCTATTCCCGCGTTACTCCCTACGAATTCCTTGTCGTCGGATCCGAGGGTTCATGCCCCCACAAGCTCTCATTTCAACATACTTTATCTCATCCCTGTTTTCGTGGCTGTCAGTCTCGCGCTCGGCGCCCTATCCGGTCTTCTCGGGTATCGGTGGTACTCTCGGCGTCTCGCGCGTAAGGGCGGTCCCAGCAATGGTATTCGCACACATGGGCGCGCGGGTTCCTCCTTCGTTCCAGGCCCGCCGTATATGCGTATGCTTGATTCAGGTCACGACTCCGAGGGTGCGCGAATGGCATCGCCCACTACCGCCGGTAGTCCGAGCAAGTATACACGCCATGGTGCCTCTCGTGCAGCGAGGTCATGGCTGTCAGCCGTTGCGGGGGCAGGCTCGCGTCGCGGCAGTACGCATAGTAGTTCCGTCCCTCCTTCGCAAGGGAGCACCGCCCGTGCCGCTACGCCTTCCCATTCGCGTCCCCTGTCTGATAGTCCTACCCGCGCTCGCTCACGCCGGAGCACCATCATCTCACCTGGGTCAATGTCAGACGAGGAAAACGTGCCTTACGAGACCATTCGTCATACATCCATCCGTCGTGGTATCCTCGAGCGCCTGCAACGAAGTATCGACCGTGGCGTGTCACGTGGTCCCTCACGGCGCACTACGCAGACGTATCTCAGTGCGCCTAGCGCGTATTCCGGAACGCACACCGAGGACTCCCGCGCTCCGAGCGCCGTCCCTTCCTCCCCGCGCGACACAAACACCGACTGGATACCAGGCAGCGGCTTCCGGATCGTTGAAGAGGCCATCTCCAGTCCCCCTCCTTCGACCGCGGCCATCAGCTCTCTCACCTCGGGTTCAGTCGCAGGTCTTCCAGGGCAAACAACAACCGTGTGGAACGACCGCGCGGCGATACGCCAGGCGGTCGACGCGCACCCGGGCGAGCGCTGGCTTGCGTGGACACGAAGCTGGGCTTCGAGTCCTCCGCAGGGCGGCGTGCAAGACCGATTCACCGCCGTCCCCGCGCGGTGGGAGAAGCGGGACGTCGGCGCAGCGCTCCCGCGCAGCCCGCCGCAGCTCACGTCGGGCACCCTGCAGTCGATGCTCACGTTCAGCCCGTCGTCTGCGCCTGCGATGCCGCACGCCGCCACTACTACCGCCGGCCGACGTGCGCGCGCGCAGTCCCGGCAGCGGCAGTCCCAGCCTCGACCGCTGGCCCGCGCAACCCGACAGGCGGCGGTTCGTGGCGACTCGCGCGCGAGTAGTATTGCGTTGGGCGAGGGCCACGGCACGCCGGCGATGCGGTACGCGGCGCGGCAGACGGCGCTTGCGCGTGTGGAGGATATCCTCGCGCGCAGCTACAGCTCGCGCGATCTGGCGGCTGCGGCTGCGGCATTGCCCGGTAGTCCGAATGCGTTTGGTGCTGATGCCGTGCTCACGCCATCGACGGCTTTGGCTTCGACGGAAGAAGAGGAGGACGTTGCCTTGGCTGCGGGGATTGAGCAACGCTTAGCTGTCGCTGCTACTGCTACTGCTACAAACCGCCGGCGTCAGAGGTGAGATTGGTGTTTTCAGTTCGATTGATGGCTTTGGTTTCTCGGCTATGGTTCTTCTCGATTTTCACTATTTACTATTTTTATGGCATCTTTGACGAAACACTCTGCTGGCTCATAAATTATGGTTTTGTTCAGTTACGGATGGAGTGGGTCTTGTAGTAAAAACACTATAGCGCTGAGGATAGACCCTTTTTATGGAGACCGGCACTCCGATGATTCATTTGTCTTTGCTGACTGCAAGTGTCGGCGAAAACTCGGTAGATTCGGGAAAAGAGACATGTATACAATATTATTCAGGGATATCGATCCATATTCCACTCCGGGGTCGTGAATACCGTTCGACGCGAACCAGTCTTGCGTGTTATAACCGACCATAACCACGATCAGTACGCGGTCCTCCGCGACCTGAAGCCCCTCCGACGAAAACCTCCGCGCGTGCCCGTACGGCGGTTACCGCAGCAGCAGCGACAGCACAGAATATCAAAGATGAGGTCGAAGATCGTCACAAGGACCTTTCAAAACGGATGAGGATGATGAGGTGCCAAGTTCGAGGAAAAGGAAGATTAAATATGCTTACCGTGACAATCGCGCCGACGATGATCTCGAGAACACTGGCGATTGCGGAGATGATAGAATTAATGCCGACGCCGATGGCGGAAACGACCGAACCCTAGAATGTAATGATATGGAGAAAAGGACCACCACCAGAGGTCAGCAAATGGACGGGGTGCTAAGGGCGTCGAACGAATGCCTGCCATTGTGCGAACTGCGAAACTTGTTGTATGATTCTCGTGAAGGTGTGGAAAGACAAGAGCTCTCTCTCAAGGGTTACTACAGTAGAGGTAGGAGATGAAAATTGACGAGTGGGTTGTTGCCCATTTATATTTCGTATATGCTTGGAGTGAAATGACGTTGAAGAGTTGGCAAGGTGGGGCGTGTCGTTGGGTCACCGTATGACGTCATCCTTCTGTGGGACTGTTTATTGTGTGGCGCGTCTCGTGTCCTGCCAACGTGGGCGTTGCGAAAGAATTTACCACTATCGGTTGTGGAGCTAGGTCGTGTGAGCGCGTGGATCCACGAGGCAGTGTGCTTCAGTTGGTCTCGAGAGGTCCAGCCAGCAAACCTTGCAAAATATAGATCACAGGGCTAGTAGTAGGAAGTAATCCGCCCCTTCCTTATGAACATGGTTTCGCGGCTTGGTATTGACATGTGTGCTGTTTTTAGACTGTCTGATTTATGAGGTAGGTCATGGGGAGTGACCAAGTTGTAGGCCACTCATAGTCGGTCGGAATGTCCCTAGTGGAGGGTATTTAGTTGTGGTTTGCCTCACCTTGTTCGGTGAAGATGTTGTCTTCAGTTGTGAACACAGGCAAGTTTATAGGGTTGCCTCACGAGCAACGGCAGGGGCGCTCTTACTAGGCTGTTGCTGCACCGCTGTGGGTGGTGTATAACGTTTGTACGATAACGTTTGTACGATGTAGGTACTAGCGGCGTTGCACACACATGTTTTGCCGTTTCCGCCTTGGTTTCCGCACCAATAGATTCGAGATGCGTGTTGACAGAGACAGGACAGGTTGTCGTGCAAGTAACTTATATCGCATCGCTTACTTGACGGCATCAGAAAAATTACAACCCCTTCCCCTTCCCCTTCAACGCCCTTCCCCTTTTCTGCCCCTTCTGAGTACTTCCACCATACAACAGACTTCCAAGATTCACGCATTATTCATGAGCAGGGTTCATAGCAAGTCGTTCTGAGATGGAGCGCGAGGGACGAGCTGCCGTAGTCTGATTTGAGCGAACGGATGAGGCCTCTACATCTAAAAGCATAATCAAATTGTACAATTGCTAGCAAAAACAAAATGAGTCGACAATCAACGAAAACAAAATCGACTAAAAGCGCATCATACAGTATATAAAAACCAAAAAAAAAGACTCAAAAACCAACGTAGCTCAAGCTCCACATCTCTCCTCTCACGCCGAGCCCGCCCGCCTCGGCACCGACGACGCGCGCCCCAAGCCGCACGAGCACGCTGACGGCGTCACGCATCGCGAGCTTCTCGCGCGCGCTGAGCGGCCGCACGACGCGCAGGTCGACTCCCTGGAACGCGGGGGTGTACGGCACGCACGCACGGCGCGCGCCCAGCGCCAAGAACACCGGCGGCGGGGGGCGCTGTTGCAGCAGGAGCGACTGCGCGGACGATCGCGTGGACGACGACGGGGACGCCGGCTCGCCGCGCTGCCGCCGCCGCGAGGCGGGGGAACCACCACCGCCACCACCGCCACCACCACTGCCTGCGCGCGTGTGGTCTAGCTTATACGCGGGGTAACCCGGCAGCCAGAACTGCACCGGAGGCAGCGGCGGAGCGGGGGGCACGACAGCCTCGGCGGGATCGCCGCGGTCCTCGTGGTCGCCCGCGTCGGATACCATGGTCGACGTCGGGATGAGCGGGCGAGGACCCTGGCCGTAGGGCGGGCCGCGGGGCATGATGGGCGTGGGCTCGGGAGACGCGGGGCGCGAGGAGGCGGTCGAGGTCGATGCGGCGCCGCCTGAGAGACGGAATGGCGCCCAGGAGCGCTTGGGCTTGGGTTTGGGCGCGGGTGCGGGCGTCGGCTTTGGAGCAGGCGCAGGTGAAGGAACGGGCAGTGGAGGCGTGTCGTGCCGCGAGCGTGAGCCACGCCGTCGCCCGGACTGTGAAGGCGTCGGAGACGTCAGCCCCGACGAGGGCCGGCGTGGTTTGTGTCCTGACTTGCGGTGGCTGCTGTGATGGCGCTCGCGATCGCGCGGAGGAGATGGAGAGCGTGACCGTACGACGGACGCGCCGGGGGTGGTGAGCCCGCCAGACGAAGCGGAGAGGTTAGACGAGACGGCAAAGTCGTCGAGGGAGGGTGATGCATCACGACGGCGTCGGTGGCGCGAGTCAGATCGTCGACGGCGCTTTGACTCGGTCACGCGCGGCGGATCTGGCGGTGCTTTGGAGGGAATAGAAAGTTTGGGTGGCTTCGAAGACGACGGCTGAGCCGGTGCTTTGGAGGGAATCGAGAGTTTGGGTGGCCTCGAAGACGACTGAGGCTTCGAAGATCGATCGGCAGATTTTGTGGCGTCTTTCTTTGCTAAAGTTGGCAAGGGACGATCGTCTACGTGTGTCATGCGACGCGGATCGTTCGCATAAAAGTCAGCGTAACTGTCGTATTCTCTCTCCGCCTTTGGTAGAGGTTGGTTGTTGGGGAGGGGCTTAACGCGTAATAATGGTGTTCTCCGTCGCCTCGGGTCTTTTGCGTAAAAGTCGGCATAGGAATCGTGCTGGACCGTAGTGTCAGGAGGATAGTCCTGGGGCGTGACCGTGTTATTGCTATTACTCTGTTGCGATTCGGGCCGGATTTTCTCGGCAGGAGGGAATGGCTCTGGTGGAGGGTCAGGGTGGATGTGGGAATAGGCGTAGGTGAGAAGACCCTCCTCAGAGAAGATCGATGGATGAAGGACTGGAAGGGGGACTGGCACAGGAAGGGGGGAAGGCTCGGGGCTAGGTTCAGCATGAGACCGCGCGGGAGGCGAATTGGGAACTGTCGCCGGTTCCTCGGGCTGAACCTCGGGATCTGGTGCTAGTACTGGCGGCGGCGTTGGCACGGGCTCCGGCTTTGGCTCCGCGTCTGGTTCACGCTCCGCCTTTTGCGAAGGCTCAGAGCGCCGCTTGCCCATACGTTTCGACGAAGCGACGGAAGCAGACGAGGCCGCGCACATTGGTACGGCTTGCTCGGCCACTATCGTCTGGGAGGTACCTCGCACGGACGACGGACCCGATGACTTTTGGACGACTTTGGTGTCCTCTGGTGACTGCTCTTCCGCCGCCTCTTCCTCCTCCTCCTCTTCTTCTGCAACCCACTCTTCGCCTTCATCCCGAGCGACCTCCTTCAAGAGCTCATTCAAGACACCCGCAGAGAGCCGGAACACAGCGTCCAAGCGTCCATCGACGAGCCATTTGCCGAACACCTCCCGTGCCCACACCATTTCGCGCTCGACTTCCTCGCGGTCTCCGCGCCTCTCCCTATCCCTCTCGAGTTTCTCTTTCAGCTTCTCCAGGTCCTCCTCATTCTCGTTGGCGCTCCAGTCCTCGGCAGGATTGTCGTCGTCGGCACCATCCAACGCGACTCTGACCTCGAATACACCTTCCCGCACGAGGTGGCGGCCCGCGCGGCCCAGTTTGAGGTACTCTGCCTGCGCCCAGTCCCGTATGTCCTGGTCGTCCGAATCGAGTAACAGGGCGAGACGCCGTGCGCGACGCTCACCCGTTGGGACTTCGGGGAGTAAATGAGGGGGAACATTTGGACGCTCGGACAGCCCCGAAGGAATGGCGAAAGGATCATCCTGGTCTAAGGTCGTTGATCTTTCGAGAGCATCAGGGCAGGAAATCCGGGAGAGGCGGTAGGCAGCGAGAAAGGCGGAATAAGGTTCGAGTCGGAGAGCTGGAAGCACGTCCGTTCGGCCATGGACCTGGTGCGGTGGTCGGTCTGTTGCGTGGGGGAAATCATCAGCGATAGAGGTGATGATAGGTCGAGGGGAGACCTACGGCAGTGTTCGCAAATTTGAGGAGGGTCAAAGTGTATCCCTGAATGCGGAAGGTGGGTCGCAACGGAGGGCGCTTGGAGTTGCCTCGAACTGGAAGCAATTGTACGACGGGTGGACACCTCGATACGGGAAGAACGACTGGGTGATGAGGAGGCAACAGATGATGTCACTGAAGACTGGGTGATTGACGATTCGCTACTGTAGGTGAATTCGCTGCCACCGATAGTGGCGGCTCTCCATCGATCAATATCGCTGTGCGAGATGCCAGATTTGCTTCCGGGGCTGCGCAAAGAGTACGGGACAACGACGCCACCATATCGAGGAGAAGAGACGGGCGTGCGGGTGGGGGTGGGAGTGGTGCTGCGTTTCCTCCTCCTCGGCGGGGACGGGGTCCGTTTCCTATCGCTGATCGGAGGAGATCTTCTCCGAGGGCGAGATGATTTGAATAGGCCAATTCCAAAGATAGTGCCGATGTCCGACTCGCTGCTGTAGCTGGACAAGCTACTGAAAGAAGATAGCGACATGGCGTGCAAAGGACGCACGTTGTGGACTGTGAAATTTGAGTTGAGGTCAGCGACTGATCAGACGCGCAAAGAAACGGCGAGGTTAAAGGCGTGCGTGTGGCGTGCGACCTGAGGATAAGTGAAAACGAAAGAAAGTGACAGTGAAAAACCTCCGTCGACAGTGGGTCTGCATCGTGGGCCGTGGGAAACAGAATCCTCGCCTTCACCGCGTTGTTTACGTTTGTCCGCTCGCCTGCGTGCGTGCCGCTCGGAGTTAATAAACTCTTTGTGCTCTTTGTTTTGTGAACACTCTGGTTCCCTTCTGTGCTTTAGAAGACCTCGCGGCGATAGAACACGAATAACCGTGAGTCCGTGACGAACTGAAGTACTGAAGGCAAGACCGAAGGACGGCGACTCAGAGCATCCGGCATCCGGCCCGGCGATTGGCATCATTCCTCGCATGTGCCTGAAAGTCTATTGTTGCAAAACCTTGTCCACTAGTACTATGAGGAAGTACCTTTGGTCCCCAAACTAAAACAATATGCAAGTAATCCATGTGGGAGCTACGTCTCATGTCGCGTTCCGGGTAAGTACTCATTTTACGCAATCAAACGTTGCGTGTAGGGGACAGCCCGGACAAGGCACCGGAAAAGGTCCAAGAAGAAAACACACCCCGTCCGCACCAACCCCGCGTCCTCGTGTTCAATCTAAGTTCCAACTGCATGGTCGCCTGCCCCTTGGCTAATGTCCGTAGCTCATCTTCTGCACTCCACAGCACTGTCGGCACAACATCGGTCTCTCCCCGAGCTTCTCGGCGCCTACCACTTGACCGACCTTAGCTTCTAGGCTAGTTTTTAGTTTTCTCAACTTGTTATTGTCCTCTGCGAACAGCCATGGCGCTTGCGCCGAGGCTGTTGCTATGAGGGGTCTAGGAGGGAATTCGTATCTCGAGGTCTCCTCTCTACCACCACCTGTCGACCATGTCTTTCAACCTGTTTTCTCTCAGGTCTCGTCTTGGCATGTCTGACAATCAGCCCCCAGCTCGTAAGTATAAACTAGGAGCGACTGTTATATCACTTTGCTCATTGTTTTTGGCCAGACCCTGCTACCATTACCTCTGCCCCAACTAGGCAGATAGGCACGCGCAATGATGTTGCGATGAGTGCGATTCAAACATCGCTCGCAGCTCTCAAGGAGGGGAGTGCATTGGCAGCTAGGCTCCCATATATTGCCCTGATCGCGGGTCTCTTACTCCAAGCACTCACCATGCGGGATGCACGTGTTACACATATTTCTTTCTGACAGTCTGTGTTCTGATGCGTGCATTACCAGGAAGTGAAGCAATACAAAGAGGAGTGCAAATCAGTGATGCGCAAGCTCGCCAGAGTCGCGAGTATCATTGTCAACGTCGGCGAGATGTGCAGAAAGCACAACCTGAATGAGGAAGATGTCCCGGCTAGTCTGCTCGCTATTCTGAGTTCTCTTCAAAGGTTTGTCTCCCTTTGGTGACATTCCATGGCTCCAACGATCTGATGATGGGCCAGAGAACTGGATGAAATCGAGCGTGTGCTGAAGGAGTGCTCCGAGAATAAAGGCATCAAAGGGCTCCTTCTACGCAAGGATCTATTGACAAAGATCAAGCAATGCGACGGGGAGTTATCTAACGTGCTCCAAGCTTTCCAGGTCCGCGCTCTATCCTTATTCATGTCAGTTGTGTGACATCTCTCCCCGTAGGCTGGACTGGCATTGGACACTCGATTCGCATTGATTGCGGGGAGGCGAGAGGTATGGGTCAGAGCGATAGAGGCTATGAATCAAGATTTGACGCTTTTAATAGGTTACTGCCGTTCGTGATGTTCCGGCGCAGCTTAGCCCAGCTTTGGCCCGTCCTGAGAGGGCTTTGGCTCTCTCAAGAGCTGGGCCGAGCCAAAGCCCCCGCTCACGGCTTGGCTCTGACCCAACTTGGTCCGAGCCGCGGCTTTTGGTAGAGAGTGTTGAGGTGGAGTGGGTCCACCGCCGAAGACGAAGGGGAAGAATTGGAACTGGGGGTGCCAAGGCCAAGGCACGAGCGAGAGAGATTCGGTGAGAACGAGGACGAGAACGGTCGCCATCCGAGGCGGCGAGACGACGACGAAACGACGACGAGCGAGCTAGCGGGTAGGAAGTGGTAGGAGTGCCCTTGATGCGGCCCGACTCGAACCGGGTTCACGCGCGAAGTAAAGGGGTGGAAAAGTGGCGACACGGCCCTGCTGTATTAGCAGGGAAAGAAAGAGTGGTTTATATACAGGTACCTACGAGCGAGCCAGTAAGGTAGAGGGAGGAAGTAAGAGAGAAGGAGGAAAATGGGTGGCATAGGAGGGAACGAGACGAGGAGGTACGGAACGCGGGAACAAGGCGGTAAGGTTAGAGAGGTCGAAACACGAAGTGGGACAATATAGAAGAGAATGAGATAGGTGACTAGAGACCAATGCCGAGTGCGACGGCACGCGCGCACTTCGCCGGAGTGGTGCATGACGCACCTTTAGCAATGACCAACGCCTCGAGCTGGCGCTTCTCTGATGCGCGCTGCCAGGATCTTGCTGTCACGGTCGATCGTGTGCCTGCTGACGAGCCGGAAGACGAGCACGGGCTTGGTCTGCCCGATTCGACGCGCGCGGTCCTGAGCCTGCAGATCCATTTGCGGATTTTGATAAACATTCGCATCTGTCATCATTAGCAACTGAAGCGCCACGTGCGGTCCGCACAGCCACGCACCCAAGCCTGGTCGTAGAACACGACCTGTCCGCCGCGGTGAGGTTGATGCCGAGCCCGCCTGCGCGCATGCTTAAGAGGAACAGGTGCGGCGCGTCTGGCGCGTCACCGCCCTGCTGGAAGCAATCCATCTCTGCGCGGCGCTCCAGAGGGCCCGTCGAACCGTCGGTGCGGCACAATGACCAGCGCTTGCACTCGCGCGCCCAGTCCTATCATACCCCCGAAACCGTGCTCAATGAGTCAGCCTGCGGCACACAATCACACACAAAGGGGATTGATTACCTCGATGACGTCGAGAATAGTGACGGATTTCGAGAAGGCAAGGACCTTGTGCAAGCGCGCAAAGAGCGCGTCGAGCAGCCGCTCGAGGACCATCATATTCCCGCTCGCGTCGACGAGCTCGTCGTCCACGACGTGTTGATGCACGTGCGGCCCTTCGAGCAGGATCGGGTGCGAGCAGACCTTGCGCAGCTGCGTCACGACATTCTGCAGGCGCATGTTGTTGACCTCTTCACTGTTTTTCCCCGCGCGGCACAACGCAGAGCAGAGAGAGACGATTCAGCGTCCGCGGGTGGATGAGAGAGGTTGTGAAGAGACGCACTCTTGGTCTTGAGCCGATGCACCGCTCCGGTCTCTGCGACCGAGTTGGTCGTGAGGGTGAGGCTGGCCCTGCTCTTGCGCGCACCCACCCGACCCAGCTTCGTCCGCACCAAGGCCCGCACCCTGGTGACCATTCTACACCCCAACTGCATGGTTGCCTGCGCTTGATTAATGTTTTGTACTTTTCGGTTGACACAACGGCGATTCCAAGTGGCACTGTAGTGGTGCTGCGCCTGGCCTCTCTATGTTTCCCTCCCGTGCTCTAGGGTTCTGTATTTCCGCATTTCGCACCCTCACATCTGCCACGTATTATGCGCACCGCCAATTGGCAGCAAGGGCTCGCGTGGCTCGCAGAGGCCCAGCGACGCATGCCGCTCGATGCAAGCGACAGCACCTCAATTGCGCATTTCCACCAACAGAGAGTGGGGGTAAAGTTTTGAGCGAGTAGATATTCCGCATTAGACGACGTAGTCGACACAGGAGCAGGTGGCGTACGTATCACACCGGCACCCGTCGCGGTGACAGGCCACACCCTCAGCTTCGTGTCACACAGCAGCGGGATGACCTCGTCGAGCCCGTGTCGAGGTGCGTCGGGACATTACAGGTCACCCCCACACGCCGCCGAAACCTGCCTGCTTGGGGCGGTCGCAGTCATAGTAGCTGCCGTCCATCGCAGTTGGCCTTTGGTACGCAGGTGATCTTAGCTCACTTCCACCAGTTCGCTACCGATGGGGAGCGCGGCATAGAACATACATCGACGTGAGGCTGACCAGCTAGGTCCGTGTCGAGACGGCGGTGGTCGACGGTGGTCGTGAGACCTCCGAGTAATTCGATTCGAGCGTATCAGAAGAGAAGTCGATAGATGGGTGTGGTTGACAGATAGCAAGCAGACGTAGTCTGAGACGGGTCCGATGCATGAATGTTGGAATCCTTCACCCTTGCGATTTAGCGATGAGGGGTTAAGTATCGTACGATGGGGCAGACAGTCGCTAAACGCCGATCTGTGAGACTCCGGCGGGCCTAGAAAATTGACTGACAGTTTGGAGGAATCAACTACAGACCCGTTTCGCTTTCTTGGAGTGGTGAACATATGACAATGATGTACTGACGTGAACCGCGAAAATGTTTAAGGTGGAAGCGGTAGGACATGAGATATTTGACCCTGTACGGACTGTAATGTGGGAAGGAGGGTCTGTGGATGTCTCACTGGCATACGCATTGTTGGAAGGGAAGACTCGGAGATGGTGTCACCTTGTTAAATTAAGCTACCGCGTTGACTACGTAAGATGCGCGCATCCTGCCGAATGGCGAAGGGACTTGGCCAATTACAAAGTAGGACGAAGAGGTTTGATGTGACCACGGTGGGAGCAGAGAAAGTACCTGAGACAGCAGGAGGCGGGAAGGACCGCAACCCTCACGACAAACTCTCACAGATCTCACACGTACAAGCATATACCACCTCACGAGCTTGTGGTGACGGTTTCCAGTCCTGTCCAACAATTTCACCTAGCACGAAATTCGCGAATCGATTGTCCTGACCCACAACAGTCCCACAACGCACATTGTCATCATCTTACTGGACCGCGTGATCTCCTTGAGAGCGGGTGTCTTGAGGCAGGAACAGCACAAGGAACGACTCATAAATGGCGAGTGGGGGAAGGGAAGGGAAGACGCAGTAAAGGTAGTGTTATTCAGCGGCAGTGGGATGGAGAGGAGGAACGCGCATATGGAGGATGGAAGTGAGTTCTCATGTCCGTCGCTGAGGGCTTTCAAGTCAAGTGATCCAAGACGGCCCGCAGCGGACCGACATCTTACTCATCTTCTGCGGCACTCCACAGCACTGTCGGCACACTTACTGTAATAAATTGCTTGTCCAAAAAAAAAAAAAGAAAAGCACTGTCGGTACAGCATCAGTCTCCTCCCAGAGCTTCTCGGTGCCCAGATTCGCCGACCTTAGCCTCTAGGCCCGTTATCTCAACTTCTATTAGGGTCCCCTGCGAACAGCCATGCCGCCTGTACACGTTGCGCTGAGGCTGTTCTACTAGCGGTCTAGGAGGGGATTCGTATCTCGAGGTCTCCCCGCTACCACCACCGAGCATTGTCGAGGATGTCTTCCAAACCGTTTTCTCTCAGGAAAAGGATCCGCAAATCCCGTCTTGCCATGTCTGACAATCAGCTCCCAGCTCGTAACTATCAACTAGGAGCCACGATTATATTACTTTTGCTGATTAATTTTGGCCAGATGCTGCTACCATTACCTCTGCCTCAGCTAGGCAGATTGGCATGCACGATGATGTTGCGATGAGTGCGATTCAAATATCGCTCGCAGTTCTCAAGGAGGGGAGTACATTGGCGGCTAGGCTCCCATATATTGCCCCGATCGCGGGTCTCTTACTCCAAGCACTCACTATGCGGGATGCACGTCTTACATATTTCCCTCTCACGGTCTGTATTCTGACGATTGCATCACCAGGAAGTGAGGCAGTGCAAAGAGGAATGTAAATCAGTGATGCGCAAGCTCGCCAGAGTCGCGAGTATCATTGTCAACGTCGGCGAGATGTGCGGAAAGCACAGCCTGAAGGAGGAAGATCTCCCAGCTAGTCTGCTCGATATTCTGGGTTCACTTCAAAAGTTCGTCTCTCTGGTGGTTATTACGTTTCGTGACCCCCACGGTCTGACGATGGACTAGAGGGCTGGATGGGATCGAGTGCGTGCTGAACGAATGCTCCGAGAAAAAGGGCACCATCGAACGGCTTCTTCTACGCAAGGATCTGTTGACGAAGATCAAGCAATGTGATGGGGAGTTATCTAACGTGCTCCAGGCTTTCCAGGTCCGCACTCTATCTTATTCGTGTGAGTTGTGTGACATATCTCCCCGTAGGCTGAACTGGCTTTGGACACTCGATTTGCATCGATTGCGGAAAGACTAGAGGTATGGCATGCCGTCATGAATCAAAATTTACATGGTTGACACCTTCAATAGGTCACCGCCGACCCCGGCCCAGTTGGAGTGATACGGTAAGCTCTTCTCAAATATGTTCGCGAGATCTCGCGTGGTAATGTCGCCTCTTCTATGTAGGGCCAGTCCTCAGGGGCCAAATGGAGGGCAGATATCGATTGGCATTAAGGGAACCTTTGATGCGCTATGGTCTGGTATGCGTACCACGTTGAGTGACAAGGAGGCGATTGTCTGGCACGACAATTTTGAGCCACATCAAACGATCTATCAAGAGGCTCGTCGAAGACCACTGTACTGTATTGAGGGTTTTTTTTTTTTTCAATATTTTTGAGCAATAGCGCGGAGTTCCCGAGAGGTGTTCTCCCGGAAGCTCCCGAAAGAAGTTTCCGGGTTTTTTCCGGGTTTCCGGGTGTCGAGAACCCGGAAACCGGTTAATAAGGATAAGGATATGGCGATTTTTGGATCACATGACTTTAGTAACCATTCACGTGACCGTTCGATTCCTGCTCCGAGTGAATATTGTGTTTACTTATCCCTCCAATTTTTTTTCAAACTCCAAATCAAATAGTATTGATTGTAAGCTTCTTTCCATGCCCTTGAATATGTGAAAGAGGAATGCCACCAAAAAGCGCCGTGACATGAAAGCCTGCACAACCCACGAACCACAGAAGAGAGCTACCCACGATGTGAAGGGTGAGTCTTCTTTGCATTTTATGTACTGTAGTAGCAGTAAGGGGCACCTCCGGGGTCCTAGATTGCTTCAAATGGGAAAAGCATACACTATGACAGTTTCGAATGACTTTTTTGTAACATGCTTCAAGCAAGAAAGCATACACTATGACAATTTCGGGTGGCTTCTTTCTCTCCTCCCACGCGGCAGGACAACGATCTGAGCCACAAAGTGATGGCTATTGTATTGTTGACCCCAGTCGAAGTGACTGGGGTAATGCAGGGGAACGGAGGTCTCCTCGTCAGCCTGCAAACAACGCCGAGAGAAGCCTGAGTTAGACCAACGAAGGAGGACGAATGTCTGTGAGGGGGGTGATCCTCATTCACGGAAAGCATGTGTATGGTCTGAAAGTATGCCCCACGTGGGTTTGATGATCGCTGACGCGACAGCGCAGCCTCAAACGTGTATTCGACAGGAGGACATTTGGCATGAACGAAGCACGGACGGTACGACGTTCGTACCGTGTGAGGAGCAGGAAGCCGAGAGGAGCGGCAAAGCTGGTTGTAGGACGCATGACATGCAGAAGACGCCAGATGACGTCGGAGGGGCGCACGATAGCGCAGCGGTCGGAGCAGCGAGAGCAGTGAGTAGAGACCAATGCCGAGTGCGACGGCACGCGCGCACTTCGTCGGAGTGGTGCATGACGCACCTTTAGCGATGACCAACGCCTCGAGCTGGCGCTTCTCCGATGCGCGCTGCCAGGATCTTGCTGTCACGGTCGATCATGTGCCTGCTGACGAGCCGGAAGACGAGCACGAGCTTGGTCTGCCCGATTCGACGCGCGCGGTCCTGAGCCTGCAGATCCATTTGCGGGTTCTAATAAACATTCGCATCTGTCATCATTAGCAACTGAAGCGCCACGTGCGGTCCGCACAGCCATGCACCCAAGCCTGGTCGTCAAACACGACCGTGTCCGCCGCGGCGAGTTGATGCCGAGCCCGCCTGCGCGCGTGCTCAAGAGGAACAGGTGCGGCGCGTCTGGCGCATCACCGCCCTGCTGGAAGCGGTCCATCTCTGCGCGGCGCTCCAGAGGGCCCGTCGAACCGTGGATGCGGCACAATGACCAGCGCTTGCACTCGCGCGCCCAGTCCTACCCCCGAAACCATGCTCAACGAGTCAACCTGCGGCACACAATCACACACAAAGGGGATCGATTACCTCGATGGCATCGAACATAGTGACGAATTGCGAGAAGACGAGGACTTCGTGCCTGCGCGCCAAGAGCGCGTCGAGGAGCTGCTCGAGGACCATCATCTTCCCGCCCGCGTCGACGAGCTCCTCGTCCAAGGTGTGGGAGCAGTCACGGTTGTTTTGTAGTCATTAACCCCCTTGGTCAGACGACTTTCCTGACTGTCACGACTAACTTAACTTAGGTGAGACAGGGCGCTCGGCGCCAAAAAGTGCGTGTACAGTGTCCTTGTGGGTCGTGCAAGGCGGGGACCCGCGAGGAAGGATCCCTAGTCGGGGCCAGGTAGGTAAGGGCCCGTATTCGGGCTTGAAGGAGGCACGCGTGTCCCGGAGGAGGTCCAGGAGAAACTTGCGGCCATTGTAAAGGGGCTTCAGGGGGATGGCTGTCCCGTATGGATAATCTTGTGGGTGATGCGCGCAGCGTGGTATCGGGCGCAATGGTAGATGAGGCGATGGTCGTCGCATAAAGGGGCGCCGCATGGGCACTCCGATCCCTCGGGTGGGGCCGTGGGTTTCACTGCGTGCAAAGCAGAGTTTTCAATCAAATAAAACCCATAGAAAACTCTGTGAGGTGTTAACTACTTATCAGAGCTTATATTATCGAAAAACTTTGAAAAAAAAAGTTTAAATTTTATTTG
>Ga0137385_10000585_pt1 | contig 29436 bp, 26 predicted proteins | sample SagtaG_FD_104921 | JGI IMG/M metagenome (GOLD analysis project Ga0137385, IMG submission 104921) | Vadose zone soil microbial communities from Sagehorn Ranch, Mendocino, California, USA - Sage2_R_80_16 metaG | ecosystem: Environmental > Terrestrial > Soil > Vadose zone | place: USA: California... | reverse complement strand
TTCGAAAATGGAGCACCCATGTTTCACCCGGAATGCGATTTTCCTTCTTTAGCCAACCTCGTTGTCGTCTTTGCGCCATTGTGTCTCTCCTTTAGACCGCCATGCGCTCAGATTCTCGAAGATTCAGAGGATTACGCGGAGGCGAAATTGCACGGTGCGACACTACAAGCAGGCATCTGGGAGCGTGAAATTCGGTGAGTACAGACATCTGCCGCCGGAAGAAGTGGTTGTCACGGGGATTGCTAACTTCGGGGTGGCCGACAATCCGTCCGCAATTTACAACGTCACCATCAATGATGGTTGCGAGTTCTGCAAGTCATTCCAAGGACGACTCGGCGGGCCGACGCTCTGAAACTGCGGCAGTCTTCGGGTCTCGGAATTTCAGCGGCCAGGCCATGTCCCCTGTTCTATCGAACGGACCGGTCAGATCTCGGAATAGCGAACGGCCAGCAAAATGATTTTTGAATAAGTGGCGTATCCCCATATAGATCTTTTGCTTACACAACGATCACATTTTCGCCGTCAACACTGGGGGATAGATTGGCCGGTTTGACCGTGGACCCTCAAAATTAATTGTCAGATTTCCCTTGCATTTCCTCCTACACCTGTATTAGGTTTTCCTACACCAGTAGTAGATAAGGCGGCATTAGAGATTATGGCTACTCCCAAACTGACGAAACTCGAGCTGCAGATCATGGAAACCCTGTGGTCCCAGGGTGAGGCATCGATCCGCGAACTTCAGGATGCGTTTCCAGACAAGACGCGCCCTGCTTATACGACAGTCCAGACGACGGTCTATCGGCTGGAGGCAAAGAAAGTTGTCAATCGGGTCCGCAAGGTTGGAAATTTCCACATCTTTGCCGCCGCAGTCTCTCGCGATCTCGCCCAGAAGCGTCTCATCGACGATCTACTGGCGCTCTTTGGGGGACGAACGCAGCCGGTGATGGCACATCTTATCGACTCCGGCAAGTTGACCATGGCCGATGTGAAAGAAGCGGAACGCGCTCTGCGTTCACTGGAGAGGAAGGCCAAATAATGTCATCTATCGCCGCGTCATTTCTTCATTCCGACTTCATATTGGCAGTCGCCAATCACCTTTGGCAGTCCACTCTCTTTGCAGCGGTAGCCGCACTTGTTGCGATATCGCTACGAAAGAACCACGCGCGAACCCGTTATTGGGTTTGGCTCGCGGCTTCCATAAAGTTTGTCGTGCCTTTTTCTCTGTTCATCAACCTGGGCAGGTTGTGGCCAGCATTGCATTCATCATCGACCACGACCCAACCGGCTACACTCTACGCGATTGATGTCGCCAGCCAGCCATTTACATTTCTTCCTTCATCCGCACCTGCAGAAGTGTTGGGAACGGGCGCGCATAACTCTGTATCTGCGCTTACAGGGCACCTCCCCGTTATCCTTGCCATTTGGACGTTGGGATTCTTATTCGTCCTTGTTCGGTGGTGGGAACGCTGGCATCGGATCGCTGCGGCGATCCAGCACGCTGCTCCAGTCCACTCAGGTCGCGAATTTGATGCGGTGAGAAGTTTGAGTCACCACATCTTGTCTCAAGGACAAGTCTCTATCGCGATCTCGGAGACACTTCATGAGCCTGGCGTCTTTCGTATCTTGAATCCAGTCCTGGTGTGGCCTGCGGGGTTTTCCGAACGCCTGACCGATGCCGAGCTGGAGGCCATTGTCGCTCATGAGCTCTGCCATCTCCACCGAAGAGACAATCTATTCGCTGCACTGCACATGTTGGTTGAAGCGATCTTCTGGTTTCATCCGTTGGTTTGGTGGCTGGAAACCCGGTTGGTCAATGAGCGTGAACTGGCGTGTGACGAAACAGTGATTGCGATCGGACATGCGCCGCAAACCTATGCGGAAAGCATATTGAAAGCATGCGAGTTCTGCATTGAGTCTCCCCTTGCATGCATCTCCGGCGTTACAGGAGCCGACTTGAAGAAACGCATTGTTCGCATCATGACACGTGCCATTGCGGAGCGGCTCGGTGCTGGCCGAAAGACCCTGCTTGTCTCGGTAACGGTTTTAGCGGTCCTCGGGCCGATCGTCTTCGGCGTGATGAATGCGCCCCGCGTTCATGCCGCCCTACTGGCAGATTTGGGAGATGAAAAACTGCCTTCCTTTGAAGTTGCCACCATCAAACCCTCTCATTCGTCAGAGAACCGGCGGGGCATGATGATGACGCCGGGGAAGTTGACGATAGATAACATGCCGCTGAAATCACTTATCGAGTTCGCATTCGATGCGCGATCCGATGCTCAGGTCACAGGCGGGCCCGATTGGATAAATTCGGAAAATTACACCATCGAAGCTAAAGAAGATGATGCTCAAGCGGCGGCCCTCGAGAAGCTCTCCCCGGAAGAACGGGGCAAGCAGGTTCGTCTGATGATGCAGTCGCTCCTCATCGACCGATTCAAATTGAAGGTTAGCCATGCCACAAAAGAAACTGTCGTCTATGCACTTGTGGTTGCAAAAGGTGGTCCCAAGATGACACCGTCCTCTCAGTCCGCGCCGGCGCCGGAGACGCCAGGCCCTGCAGGACCTCGCATGATGCGCCGCGGCATCATGATGAATGGACGCGGCGAACTCAAAGGCACGGACAGTTCCATGAGCCAGCTTGCCGATATTTTTTCTCGTCAACGTGAAGCGGAGGGTCGTGTCGTACTTGATAAGACCGGGCTCACCGGAAACTACGACTGGTCGTTGCATTGGTCTCCAGAAGCGCCTGCTCCCGCATTCAAAGGCGCAGATGCCGATGTCCCAGCCGACCGATCTCCCGGACCGGATGGAAGTGGACCGACACTCTTCACGGCGATTCAAGAACAGTTGGGGCTGAAGCTCGAGTCTCAAAAAGGAACCGTGGAGACCATCGTGGTGGATTCCGTAGAGAAACCCTCCGAGAACTGACTCACTAAAAAGTAACTTCCGGTCACGCCCATGAAACGGCTCTTCCAACTCGCCAGCGCGCTGGTGCTGCTCTTCGTGTATCTCACACAGGCGCATGCAGCCGAACATCACGGAACGGTTATGTTCGCGGGCTTCCCCGTGCCCGGCGCTACGGTAACTGTCATCAAGGGGGCGGAACATCACAGCACCATCACCGATATCCGGGGCCTCTACTCCTTCCGAGATATGACAGAAGGAATCTGGGCGCTGGAGGTGAAGATGCTCTGCTTTGTGGACCTCAAACAGTCCATCACCGTGGGTGAAGGTTCCACGGAGACCAAGTTAGAGCTGCAAGCACTTTCGCAAAATCAGATTCATGCGCAGACACAAGCTCCAGCAATGGATTTGCCCGTTGCTCCTTCACTAACGGCTGTAGCAAAGCTTGCGCCTCCTTCCTCTGAGAAGGTCGCCAATACTCCGCCGCCGCAGGAGGAGCAGGTCGATCAAGCGCCTGACAGCCTACTGGTGAATGGCAGCGTAAATAACGCCGCTACCTCCATCTTTTCTCAGTCGATGGCCTTCGGAAATACGCGTTCCCGTTCGCGGCGTCTCTACAACGGAGGGATCGGCGTCTTGTGGGATAACTCCGCCTTGGATGCCCGGCCCTACTCCCTAAGCGGATTCGCTGCTCCAAAGGCTTCCTACAATCGCGTGATCGGACTTGCTACACTCGGTGGTCCAATTCGGATTCCATTCTTGTTGCGGCACGGACCGGATTTCTTTGTGGGTTATCAATGGACCCGAAATCGGGATGCAAAGACGCAATCGGCACTGGTTCCCACCACGACGCAAAGAGATGGCGATTTTTCACAGCTATCCTCTCCACTCTATGATCCTGTTAGCGGCCAGCCGTTTCCCGGCAATCGACTTCCCGTGAGTCCACAGGCAAAGTCGTTACTTGCTCTCTATCCTCAGCCCAATGTGCAGAACAACTCTTCTTACAACTTGCGAACGCCGACTCTGAGCAATATGCATCAGGATGCGATGCAGTCGCGGATCGACAAGCAACTGGGAAAGCGTGATCAGGTCTACGGAGCATTCGCCTTTCAAAATATCCGATCCACCTCATCTGACATGTTTGGCTTTACCGATCAGTCCCATATCCTTGGTCTCAATGCCGGCTCCAACTGGTCACATCGTTTCAATCAACGGCTGGCGCTCAATCTCGCGTATCGGTTCGATCGTCTCTCGTCGCGAACGACGCCATATTGGCAAGACCGCGCAAATATCTCTGGAGACGCAGGTATCACGGGAGACAATCAAGACCCGTACAACTGGGGGCCTCCCACACTCAATTTTTCGAGCGGTATTGCAAGTCTCTCCGATGCGCAGGCCGCATTCAACCGCAATATGACGAATTCTGTGTCGGTCAGTATGTTGTGGACACGCGGACCACACAATGTCACATACGGCAGTGACTTTCGGAGGCAGCAGTTCAACTACTTCTCACAGCAGGACCCGCGAGGCACCTTCTCCTTCACAGGAGCCGCGACTCGCAAAAGCAATACCTCCTCTGGAGGATCCGATCTCGCAGACTTCATCCTCGGCGTCCCCGATGCTAGCTCCATCGCATTTGGCAACGCGGACAAATACTTACGGCAATCGGTCTATGACTTTTATATCAATGATGATTGGAGGGTTACTCCAGACCTGACAATCAACGCGGGAGTACGTTGGGAGTATGGCGCGCCGATCACCGAGATCAAGGACCGTCTGGTCAATCTCGATATCACTCCAGGTTTTGCTTCAGCATCTGCGATGTTGGCTTCGTCTCCAATGGGCCCACTCACTGGAATTAATTATCCGAACTCGCTCATTCGTCCGTATCGCGCAGGATGGGAGCCCAGAATCGGAGTTGCGTGGAAGCCTCTTCCCGCGTCGTCCATGTTGATTCGAGCGGGTTATGGAATCTATTACGACACCTCGGTATATCAATCGAGCGCCCTGCTTCTTGCACAACAGTCTCCGTTGTCCAAAAGCCTCAGCGTTCAGAACACCACTGCTTGCCCGTTGAGCCTGGCCGACGGGTTCAATATTTGCCCTTCTGTCACGCCGAACACCTTCGCGGTCGATCCCAACTTTCGTGGGGGATATGCACAGAACTGGCAGCTTTCGTTTCAACGCGACCTGCCGGGCTCACTCCAACTGGTAGTGACCTATCTCGGAATCAAGGGGACACATGCTGCGCAGCGATCTCTGCCCAACACGTATGCTCCAGGAGGCATCAACCCTTGCCCGTCATGCCCCGCAGGATTCACCTACCTCAGTTCCAATGCCAACTCATCGCGAGAGGCCGGTCAGGTTCAACTGCGCCGCAGACTTCACAATGGCCTCACCGGTAATCTTCAGTACACCTATGCGAGTGCGCTCGATAATGCCTCCATCTTAGGTGGGCAAGGCGCGACACTCCCGACACAGGCGACACCGTCCAACCCCTTCGCTCCAGGTACATCGGCACAAAACCCAGGCACACCTGCCGTGGCTCAGAACTGGCGCGATCTCGCCGCTGAACGTGGACGCTCCTCCTTCAATCAGCATCATCTCCTCAACCTGCAGCTCCAATACACCACGGGCATGGGAATTAGTGGAGGAACGCTGATGCGCGGGTGGAAAGGATCGCTCTTCAAGGAATGGACGGGACTCGTTCAAATGACGGCAGCAAGCGGTCTGCCGCAGACGCCGATCTATTCAATTGCGGTTCCAGGAACTGGCGTCACGGGAACAGTCAGACCCGACGTGACAGGCGCCCCTGTCGATCAATCGTCCATGGGCCGCCACCTCAATCCGGCAGTCTATGCTGCGCCTTCTCCCGGCCATTGGGGCAATGCTCGAAGAAACTCCGTGATTGGACCGAATCAACTTTTGCTGAATGGCTCCTTCGGACGAACGTTTCGATTTCACGATAACTGGAACCTCGATCTCCGCGCCGACTTCACCAATCTCTTGAATCATGTCGCGTATACGGGCTGGAATACGGTCATTAATAGTCCACAGTTCGGCATTCCTAGCGGTGCAAATCCAATGCGCAGTGTCCAAACTTCGCTCCGGATGAGGTTTTGACATGTTCCGCCTCCTGATCCTTCTGTTCACCGTAGCCATCTCCGGAGTGGCGCAGCAGGCAGAACAAACTACTCCTTCTGCAACGCATAGCCCGTACACCATCTCGGTTAGCTCAAAACTAGTAGTTGAAACAGTCGGAGTCACAGACAAGAAGGGCAAACCCGTACAGGGTCTGACGATAGATGATTTCATCGTTACCGAAGATGGAGTTCCACAGAAGCTCCGCTTCTTCGAGTATCAGGAACTTCCAACTGCATCGCCGTCTCTTCCAGCTTCTTCTGCTGAGCAAGTAAAGATCTACGACAAATTGAATCGGTCCCAGATTAAGGCGGAAGAAGCCGGCAACTCCCGTTTCCAAAATCGCAGGTTGATGGCGTTCTACTTCGATATGACTTCGATGCCGCCTGCAGATCAACTACGTTCTCTGAAGGCCGCGGAAAACTTCGTGCACACACAGATGCGGCAGGAAGATGTTGTCGCAATCCTGCGCTACCAGGGCGGCTCCGTTGATGTGCTGCAGGATTTCACGGGGGATCGGGGCCGGCTCCTCAGCATTCTCGAAACGATGGTCGTCGGTGAAGGTCAAGGATTTGGAGAGAACTCATCAGACGATTCGACCTCTGACACCGGCGCAGCGTTTGGGCAGGATGATAGCGAGTTCAACATCTTCAACACAGACCGGCAACTCTCCGCACTGCAGACAGCGGTCGACATGCTCAGCCGGCTGAGTGAAAAGAAGTCGTTACTCTATTTCGCAAGCGGAATTTCCCTCAACGGCCTTAACAACCAGGCGCAACTCCACGCTACAGTCAATGCCGCAGTTCGTGCCGGCGTGTCCTTTTGGCCGATCGATGCACGCGGATTAGTGGCACAGGCGCCGTTAGGCGACGCCACAAAGGGGTCGCCGGGAGGTGCGGGGATGTATTCGGGAGCCTCTGCACTCGCTGTGACTTCAAACTTCCAGCAATCGCAGGACACCCTCTATGCTCTTGCCGCTGACACAGGCGGCAAAGCGTTTCTCGACTCAAACGATCTATCGCGGGGCATACAACAAGCAGAACAGAGCATCTCCAGCTACTACATCCTCGGTTACTACACCCCCAGTGTGGAGAAAGACGGAGAGTTCCATCGCATCAAGATCGCCTTGAAAAAGGAGGTGGCGGCGCCGCTGGATTATCGGGAGGGATACTACGCCGCAAAGGAGTTCAACAAGTTCACGACTGCCGACAAAGAACGTCAGCTCGAAGATGCGCTCATGCTTCCTGACCCGATCACAGAACTTACGATTGCGATGGAGCTAAACTACTTCCAACTGAATCGGGCGGAATATTTTGTCCCACTCGCCATCAAGATCCCAGGACGTGAACTTGCCCTCGCAAAACGAGGCGGCTCTGAACATACCCTTATTGATTTTGTCGGCGAGATTAAAGACGCCTTTGGTACAACGATCACAAACCTGCGAGACAGCGTTGATATCAAACTCAACGATACTACCGCTGTCGAACTATCCAAGCGTCCTATCCAGTACGACGCCGGTTTTACGTTGTTGCCAGGCAAATACACCATCAAAGTGCTCGCTCGCGATAACGAGACCGGACGTATCGGGACGTATCAAACTTCATTTACCGTGCCGAATCTGAACCGAGAGACGCAGCGGGTTCCTATCAGCTCAGTTGTGCTCGGCAGCCAGCGGCTCAGCGTGCATGAAGCTCTCTACAACTCGGGCAAAGATAAAGCCCGAACCAAGGCTGATAGCGTCAATCCTCTGGTGCATGATGGCCAGAAACTGATTCCGAGTGTGACTCGCGTCTTCAGCAAATCCCGACCCATGTACGTCTATCTCCAGGCATATGGGCATGCAGAGGAAACAGTTGACCCTTTGATCGCATTCGTCAGTTTTTATCGAGATGGGACCAAGGTACTGGAGACAGATGCTCTTGAAGCGTCTCCGTATGTGAATCATTCCATTCAAACGATTCCCATTCGCTTCATAGTAGATCTTCAGCAATTGTCTCCTGGGACTTATGACTGTCAGGTTACTGTTCTTGCCTTGTCCCATCGCACCACCGCCTTCTCGCAAACCTCTGTGGCAGTGGTGCCTTAGTCAATCTTTAATAAACACAGCTCGCCGATGCTGATACTTCAATCGTAGCTCACGCTGTTGTACCTGATGCGGCTGATAGCCGTTGCCTCCAACCAATGGCGGCAAAAAGAGCCCTTGGAGTAGATAGTTTCCCATTAGTGGCGGATGCCGGTTACTCCAATGGAGAGTCGGGCGCGAGGACTTCCGCTATGAACCTGATACCGATACCTGCGTCTCGCCCTGGCAACAAGAGACTACTTCGCAAGAATACCAATCATAAAGACCGTTACATCATGTATGGGGCTTCTGCTGCCGACTGCGGCACATGTTCGCTGAGTCGTATTGCACAAAGGCTCCGAGACATGGCTTGGCTCGCCACTTGTATGAAGAAGCGTTGAACCGGATAGAGGAACGGGTAACCCCAGAAGTGATGAGATTACGTCGATGCACTGTCGAGCATCCCTTCGCGACGATCAAGTACCGTGTCTTCGGGCATCCGCGTCTGCTGATGCGCAGGTTGTCCGGTGCAAGGGTTGAAATCGGGCTCGCGACGATGGCGTACAACATTAAGCGCATCACAAACGTGCTCGGCGCAGCCAAACTGACGGAAGCGCTTCATCACGCCTGAAAGAGCGCAGCGACGGAACGCGCCATCCCAAATCCTGAGGGTGTCAGCGAGAGCAATTGCGTCCCTCTACCACCTGAACTGAGTTTCGTAACGACCTCGAACGGGCCCGCTGAGATTCTCTCTAGCTTTCACGTCTTTTTCTCTTTAGGGGTGTCCAGAGGGATATTTTCGCAGATGAGAAAGAGTAATCCGGACTATCAAGTCAGAACGCTTCTGATCTCTATGAAGCTCAAGACAGATCAGAGCTCTGGTATGCCGCAGTTGTCAGATAATGGCTTGGTGATCGGTGGCCGACTTGCCATGTCCCTCTCAGCCGTATGCCAAGTTCGAGAAGCATACAGAAACTTGCCCGCAAGACTCACCAAGAACAGTGTGACGGCAATCCAAAGCGCGTGACTGGCGAACGCGTTCACGATTGCATCGACGGGAGTTTGAACGTCGAGGAGGCGCTCGATGATCCATCCTAGAGAGGCCGCCGCCGCAAAGACTGCGCCGCCGCTGCGAAGCACCGGATATGCGGGTGTCCTGCTCATGAGAATGAGCGATGGCAGGATGGCAGTGACCACGAGCATCTGCATTGCTTCAATACCCAGATTGAAGGCCAGAATGCCGGCGACTCGTTCCCAATGGCCCAATTCCAGGCGGTCCAGCGTGGCAGCGAAGGCCAGACCATGGATGAGACCGAAGAAAGCCGCAATCCAGGCTTCTTTGCCGGGGAGAATCGGACGCAAAGCGTGCACTGCGGAAACGAGAATCGAAACTGCGATCAGCACCTCAACCAGCCGGTCTGGGACGTGCACAACACCAAGCGCAGCGAGGGTGAGAGTGATGGAGTGGCCAGCGGTGAAGGCCGTCACAATACCCAATATCCGCAGCAGGCTTTGACGCACGCCCGCAGGCGGCCCCCAGCGCCGACCCGCAACTAGAAGTGGCGCAGGAAGCAGCAGGGTGAGCAGAAAGAGAAGGTGATCGGTTCCTTCCGCGATGTGCCGCATGCCCAAATGAAAGAGGCTGGAGAACTGTAAGCCATTCAGCCATGCAACAAGATCCGCCCAGGAGCCGGACGACTTAGCGCTAACAGCCCCCATCTGCTGATAGTCCAGTTCGTAGAGTGACTGTTGGTCGTTGCGTTTCTGCGCGAGGATGCGAAGGTCGCGGTTCTGTGGAACTACCACGTTCATGAGGTAGACCGATGTTCGGCTCAGGTGATGATTCGCGAGGATGAGGCTTCGATTCGGGCCGCCGTTCGGCAGGTCCGCGGTGTATTCGATGCGGATTTCGCCGAGTCCATCGCGCATCTGCGCGGGCTGCGGGAAGCTCCACGAGACGAGCTTCGGCTGAACGCTCTTTCCGTCGATCGTAATAGACAAGTCGTTGAGCACGCGCTGCGCATAGGCGTGCTCTTCGTCTTCTGAAAGGACCCCGTCGCCGTTGGTGTCGATGCCTGCGATCACGTAGGGAGCGACCAATGTTCCTGGGATCAGCCGCATCGACGCTGTGACGCGATTCTCCTCCAGAGAGAGAATTGTCGCCTGCAGGTATTCATCGATCCGATGAGCGGACGCGGTCTTTCCAAAGAAAAGAACGCAGGCGGTGATCGCGACCGCGGTCTTCCATCTCATTGTTTTACCAGCGCGCTTCCATAGTCGTTGGTAGGATCTCGATACATCGTGTGCACGTGATTGGTGGGCTCGTCATGCTGCGGCGCGTATTCAATGACGAGGTGCGGCCCCTGGAGGCGGTAGTACGCCGTGATATTGCTTCCTGCCTTACCCGTCGTGGGGCCGCTCCACGCAAACCACGCTTCGTTCAGGTCCGCCTTCATCTCGGCCATACGGGCGGCAGCGGAGCTTTCGTTGACGATGCCGGCCCATTCGGCGATCAGATCCAACAGCATGGCCTGTTGTCTGGCATTCATCTCCGAAGCCTTCAGGCCCTCGGGAACGATCCTTTTATCGTCCTGGCCAGGGCCAAGGACAAGGTCGGGCACTGCATAGTTGAGAACCGCCTGCTTGCGCTGTTTTTCATCCAGAGATTGGAGCACAGCGAGCGCCTTGTCGCTCTCTCGGCTGAGCGGACGAACGGTCTTCCCGTTGAGCTTGAACGTGGCCGGCTGCGCGCCAGTGAGCGTTGGCGTCAGGACGCCCCTGCTGCCCGCAATGGTGATGTTCAGCGCGAGATGATGGCCGCCGAACTGAAGCATCCACGGAGTGGTCGTCGAAGGTTTGCCGAGGAATGAGATGTAGTACAGATTGCTGCCAAACATATCATCCGGTGAGAAGGATGGCGGTCCTCCAGGATGGTCCGGGCCGCCGGCGCCGGCAAACTGCGGCGGCGGGCCGTTCTGACCTCCGGGCGGTGGACCCATCGGGGGACGGCCGCCCCCTCCAGGGCCACGCTTCGCTCCGTTCACCTTGAAATCATCGTCGGCCTCCCGGATCTCGTTCACCTTCTCAAGGCCCATGGGACTGAGAACGGTTGCGAGGAGCTTCATCGCCGCATCTCGCTGCGGAGCGCTCATCTGCTTGAGGCTGATTCCGCCGCGAGGAACCACACCGGTCGGGAAGTTCGACCATCGCGCCCGCTGCTGCGCATCGTCAAATGCGTATATGACCTTCTGCCGCTGCTCGGCGCTGAGCGTAGCGAGGAATTTGTCGGCTGCGCTGACAATCTCCGCAGTCTTGGTCTGCGCCAGAACCGGACTTGAAATGGTGCTCAGCGCAAGAGCGATGGCATACACGATTGCGAAATTGAAGATCTTCATAGGCTCCTTATCTAAATGACGGCGCTGCTGCATTGCCAGTGTAGACGGTCAAATCGTTGTCCACGCCTACAGGAGACTGGCGACAAAGGACGCGTTTGGGTCAGATATATTCTTCCCGCACGATTTACTCCTAAACCCGGATAGTGGCTGAGTTCGCCAGCTACTTTCACAAGTCGCCAGATCAATTCGGCCTGGAACATATCCGTGCCTGGCTGCTGTATCTGCTCGACGAGACGAACCAGCCCAGACATTGGCCGGGCTGGTTATGCGATCGCAGTACGCGGATCACGGCTAACCGGAATGTATGGTCCGCCGCCTTGTCGCAAGCGAAAAGTGAGAGTGACAGGGTTGGTCTGCGCAAATGTATACGGCCTTTGTTGGAGCGGCAGCTCCTGACCAAGATGGAATGCGCCGCGCTCTTTTCCCCATTAGTAATGCAGCCTTGAAGGGCTTCTTCCGGTTACGGGTTTTGAGAGCGCCGGGTTCGACCGTTGTGCCATCTCATTGTTCGCCAGCAGACCTGGCAGGAAAACATATTCTCAGTAGCAGCTGGGCTGCAGATGTGGGAATCGCGGAAGCGATTTCCAAGTCTGGCTTAAGCCAGGCGTCATCTGCAGGCCAGGACAGGTGCCCGATAGGCTTCGCCTGTGGTGAGCACGGCCCAGGCCATGCGCGCCAACTTATTGGCCAACGCCACGCCGGCGACGTTGTAGTGGGTACGTGCTGTAAGCTGTGCCAGCCATGCGCTCAGGCCGGAAGACTGCTTCTCTCTAAACTGCAGGACGGCGCGTGCGCGCCCTGTACAAACAGCCGTCGCAAGTAGGAGCTCCCGCGCTTGCTAATGCCGAGCAGCTTTTGCTTGCCTCCGGTTGAGTGCTTGCGCGGAACTAACCCAACCCAGGCTGCGAACTCCCGGCCCTTGCGAAAGGCCGCTCCATTACCGATGGCTGCGATGAGTGCCGTTGCTGTAAGCGGACCGATACCGGGAATCGCATCTAGGCGTCGACAGACTTCGCTCTCCTGTGCGGTCTTCTGAACCAACGCATCGGCTTCTTCGAGCCGTGTGGCCAACTGATCCAGTTCCAGCTTCAGTTGCGCCAGCAGCAAGCGCACTGCGCCCGACAGCTTGATCGTGGCGTCTTCCAGAATCCCTGGCAACGCTGCATCCAGATGGCACCGCCCCTTCCGCAGAGTGATGCCTCGCTCCAGCAACAAGCCACGAATCTGGTTGACCACTGCTGCACGACGCATCACCCAGCGCTCACGCACCCGATGCAGGGACTGGAGATCCAGCTGATCATCGGTCTTGATCGGCACGAAGCGCATCGTGGGTCGGCCCACGGCCTCAGCAATCGCCTCGGCGTCGATGTAGTCCCTCTTGTTCGTCTTCACGTACGGCTTCACATACTGCGCCGGGATCAGCCGAACTTCATGCCCCTGTTCTCGTAGCGCACGGCCGAGAAAATGGGAGCCGCCGCAGGCTTCCATGCCGATCAACTGGACCTGCCGGTTCGCCGTGAAGCGCAACAACTGCAATCGCGAGAACTTCTTGCGCACCACAACTTCGCCGCGCAGGTTGAGACCAACAAGATGAAACACTGTCTTGCCAAGGTCGATGCCGATCGTGTGTAGTTCCATGGGACGCCTCCTCCGTGTGCCTCTTATACCTCAGCTGCTGGCTGGGTAAAGGCGGCGGACCATCCCATTAGTAATCCTCCTGTGAAGGCACCTCGCTGTCTTTGATGCGCAGAGACTTCGCAAGATTTCTAGGTGCTCTTTCTAGTCAGGCACTTCCACCAGGGCATCGAATAGTCGTCCCGCCAGCTTCTTCCTTGCGTCCTCGTTGAGCACGTCGGGATCAAAGAGCGACTCCAGTGTAAGCGCGGATAGCAGAGGCTGAATTACCTGAACACTGAGTGAACGCTTAAGAACCTGCTTTCCGTGCCGTCGGCTCCCAACAGACCGGTGAGGCGCGTTTCAGCATCGGGGGGAATCATTTTTGCGATGAATTTCTGGAACCGCTTCTTCGCTTCAGGATTGCGGATGGCGAACAGTTTGAATTCGAGCATCAGAAGATTCCAAGCGTCATCGCGGCTCAATCTCATACAAAATCTCTTGAAGGCATCCCGATTCTGCTCAATGCTCTTCGAGTTTGCAAGCGCCTTCTCCATTTCAGAGCGATAACGGAGAGCATGCTCTTCCACCAACGCCATGAAGACGTCTTCCTTGCTCTCGAATTGGGCATAGATGGCACCTTTCGTTCGACCTGCGATTGAGGCAATCTCTCCTAATTCCGCACCCGCGTATCCTTCTCGAACAAAAACCTCTTCGGCAGCGCGAAGCAACAACTCTCGAGTCTCTTTCGTCTTCACCTGATGCTTATTCGGTTTCATCGCTGTCATTTCTCTATCTTAGATCGGCAGTTCGTTGAGGAGATGTCGGCGACCGAAATTGGTCGCACGATCTCCAACATTGTTGGCTGCGTTCCGGCCTCCCAAAACGCAATGCAGTAGCTTTACGAACGCGTGGTCTTCCCCGCGCTCGCCATCTTAGTCTTCTCGAATTTCTTTGTTTCGGAAACGTAACTCTTGGCAATTGTCTTCGCAACACCGTCCGCGACATTCTTGCTCTCTGACTCGCCACGTACGGTCGCCTTCAATTGCTCTGTAAAATTGAGTTGCCCCGTAGTATCCGTGATGTTCACATTGAAGGAAATTTGAGTGGTACCAACGAACATCCCGACGGGCCCCATCACAGCGCGTTTTACTTGGCTCCCTTGCTTGAATGCGGAGACAGAAACACGAATCGTGTACTCTGGGCAACTCCTCTGGCTCAGACTCTCGCCTTCGCGGTACACATGACCCATGCCCTCGAGACGTTGAACGCGGTCGACAGCGTGCTCGTACAAAAAGGCTCGGTAGGCCGCGGGAACCTCGGTCTGGTTCCAGGCCGGTATGTCTATCAGAACGCTCCGCGGGTTGATGGCACTCTTCTGGCATGTTGAGACAGAGATTTCTGAATTCGGAGTGGGATTTCCGTATTGCGTCGGGGGCAGATCTGCGAAACTTGCTATAACGTGTTCGGCTTCTCCGGCTGGAACGTAGAACACGGCAGCGTGGTAGCCATTCCGAAGGTCCTTGAACTCAACCGACAGCATGTTCACCTTGTGATGCATCACGCCCGCCGCGGCAATGCCTCCGCCATTTGGGATTGCCATCCGAAGGAGTCGTCCCTTCATCCCCCAGAGTTCCACTCGTTCGTTATCGCTACTCACCGCCAAAAGCGCTGATCGAGGGACATTGTAGGACCCTGACTTTCCGGTGAAGGTGAGGCCTCCGGAGTTGATGGTGAGGGTCCCCTTCTGGTGTGCCTTTGTCTCAGGCAAGCCGTAGGCGTGTTCGACCTTGGGTGATGTCCACTCCGCGATCAAAGGGCGCGTCACCTCAGACGCGCCACTGGTTTGGGCTTCTGCGATTCCGACACAATTCGGAATGCAGGCAGCGACATGTAAGCAAAGAAAAAAACAAGTTCCGGTTAGCCGGTTCATAGAATACCCTCATCATACGTACTGGTGGGTATTTGATGCAAGATAGCCGCAACGCGACCCAATCTTCTTTGTAAAAAAGTTTGCATCATTCGTCGTTCATGCCACATATATATACCTACTAGTTCGTATTTATTCTAAATCTCAATTGTTTAGCCGATCCAACATTTCAAGGAGCGTAATCGATGAAACACATCATTTGGGGAGTGATCTTTCTAGGGATTCTGTGCAATTTTGCAGTAGCTCAAGCTGTAGAAACAGCCACATCCGTGACAAGGCATCAACTCACGGTTCAGGGAGGCGCCACATTTACCCGGAAGGTGACTGATTCTTCTGGGATCACGTACAAGCCAACTTCGTCGGGCGCCGGACTTGTCGGATATCGGTTCAACATCAACCGGTGGCTAGGAGTTGAAGGCGATTACGACTTCTTTAGAAATAGTCAGAAATTCATGACCTCGAGTAGTTCGACCTCGTTGAAGACAAACGTGAACGTTGCGACGGGATCAGCTGTTATCAACCTTCCCAATCCGATTACAAAAAGATTTAAGTCCTATGCCATGGTTGGGGGAGGCGCAATGATCTTCAACCGGTCAGGCACGGATTTTACGGCTCTACAAACCAGGAATGTGATCGTATTTGGAGGCGGGGCCGATTTCCCGATTACCCGACACATTGCCATTCGTGGGCAAGCCAAAACCTACATGTACAAGGTTCCTGATTTCACGATCAGCAATTTTCACACGAGCAAATACGTTCAGACCATGGTTCCATCAGTTGGTTTGGTTTTCAAGTTTTGATGAGTAGTTTGCACCCATTCTCGGTCCTGGTGACAGCGTTCCTCTTAACAACTATGCTTTTGGGGATTACCCGGAGCAGACGATGACCTTCGCCTACATTAAGGGGGGCGGACAGGGGGTCCCCGTTTTCGGGAGCTACTTCGCGGCAGACGCGTGCATTTGCCAAGGATATTATGTTGGAAGCAAAATACACGTCACGACCATCAATCTCTCTTATGAACATCACCAATCAGTTCAATACTTCAGATCGATGGGAAGTCCGCAGACCCAGCAATACGGCCGGTTCTTCGGAAGCGATAACTGCCGCGAATGGTTCGATCTCGATGTGGTGTTCTAGCGATGATTACTCCCGATTTGCTTAAAACGACAAGCCTGTTTGCTTCACTGGCACAAGAAGACCTCGAGCGATTGGCCCAAGCGGCAGCTGATGTAGTTTTGGATGCTGACGAGTGGCTGGTCAGGGAAGGCGAAAGACTAAACTTCTTTGTAGTGCTTGAAGGTGAGCTCCAGTTGAGCAAGGAAATCATGGGCCGGAATCTCGTGCTCACCCAATTCGGTCCGGGCGACTTCTTCGGCGAGGTCTCCGCACTTTTTGGAGTCCCATCTCTGTCCTCACTGCGCGCCTCGTCGAGATGCCGCGTGGCTCAGTTTGCGGTCCAGTACCTTCAGGAGCTAGTTCAAGGCCCGACCCTCTGCGGCGCAACCATCCTCAAGACGCTAAAGGAGCGTCTTGTAGAAAGCGGAAAGCATGCACTTGAATTGCCGTCGGCTCGCGTGCTCGTGATCGGATCTCAAATGGAAACCGATCTCCCAGAGATCCGCACCTTCCTCAGGCTGAATCGCATCCAGTACGAATGGATCGATCGCGAGAAGCAGCCAAACCGCATTCCCGCTTGCGTTCCATCATCTCATCCGGGCCCATCGGTGGTTGTCGATGGGTATCACACCCAACAACTGTAAGGAAGCTGGCAGAAGCGCTTGAGATATGCACCCGCCCCAAGAAAAACGCCTACGACGTCGTGGTCATCGGAGGAGGTCCGGCTGGGCTCGCTGCCGGGGTTTACGGTGCATCAGAGGGCCTGTCCGTTCTGCTGATCGAGCGGCATGCAGTAGGAGGCCAAGCTGGAACCTCGTCCCGCATCGAGAATTATATTGGCTTTTCCAACGGTATCTCGGGTGACGACCTGAGTGAACGCGCTCTCAAGCAGGCGAGACGGTTTGGAGCTGAGATGGTACTGACGCGAGAAGTGACCGCTGTTGTCGCACTCGCGAACGGCGGGTACCATTCAGCTAGATGGTGACGAACATATCAGCACGAAGACGGTAGTTTTAACGACGGGTGTCGAGTGGCGCTTTCTGGAAGGCGAAGGTGTGAACCGTCTGCTCGGAAAGGGTGTGTTCTACGGGAGCGCGGGAGCTGAGCCGTCCAATGTCTCCGGGAAGGATGTCTTCATCGTGGGCGGAGGTAATTCCGCGGGACAGGCCGCCGTTTTCTCGGCTAACTATGCGCGCTCAGTTACTTTGCTGATCCGCGGCGACAACCTTGGAGAGAGCATGTCGCAGTACCTTGTAAAGCAAATAGCCAGCAAGACGAATATCTTTGTGGAGACGTCAACACATATCCTTTCTGTGTCCGGTGAAACTCGCCTTAAACATATCTGCACTGTCTGTCATGGAGAGGAACCGCTAGCACGCGAGGCTGACGTGCTTTACGTGATGATTGGCGCCAAGGCATCGACCAATTGGCTTCCAAGAGAGCTCAAACGTGACGAACAGGGGTTTGTCTACACAGGTCGCGATGTGTCAAAGCTCACCAACTGGCCAGCTAGCCGACTACCATTTCATCTTGAGACAAGTCTCGCGGGCTTCTTCTGTGCTGGTGACGTGCGTCACGGCTCAATAAAGCGGGTCTCGAGCGCGGTAGGCGAAGGCAGCATGACCATCTCTTTCATCCACCAGTTTCTTGCTTTGCAAGGAGATGCGGAGTTGCCTTGAACGCGGTTCAACCACCGGTTTCTCGGACATATTTATGAAGGACTTAGCTGGGCATCAAGAAACAGACCAGAAGGCACGACCAATACACGACCATCTCAGACCCTCCCAAAATTGTATGGATCGCACTAGATTCCTCCACCACTCATCCTTGTAGCCGTACTTCGTACGGTATACCCACTCAACGATGATCGGTTTCGGCGTGCTACTGGTCGCCGTGCTGGGTTGTTGAGCGATCGCGGCTGGTACGGTGGCGACGACGGTCGACGAAAGCATCGAAAGAGTGAAGACGATTGTGCGGGCCTGCGGATAGAGCTTCATAGATCAATCTCCTCTGACGGCGGTGCAGACTGGCATGCCGTATGGTCGAGCGGGTTGCTCAGCAAAGCCGACGTTTTCCCGATCAATCCGGAATCGAGGTCGTCGCTGGATGATCTTTTGTCGGTGGCGGAGGAAGGGGGGCCAGCTTCTCATACCCGCGCTGTCCATCCGGTCCTATCGGGCCGGGCCCAGGTCCGAGATGCGGGGCGTCCACATTGTCCTCGGAGCAGGAATATTCGCGAACGTCATCCCCCGGTTTACCAAGAAGCCATGTGCGCTGGTAATGAATCGACTCCGTATAAAACTTCGGGTCGGTTACAACCATCTCCACATGCAGGTGCCCGATATCGGGCCGCGTCCAGCGTTCCACGACGCGCTGCTGATCACTATGCGGATTTGCATTCTCATCTGCCCATGTGCGTTTTTCTTTGAAGCCGATTGAATCGATGACAAACGTATCGCCGTCCCAGGACCCAATCTCCTCGCCGAAGAACGAAGGATCAGGATCTTCCGAGTGCTTTCGTCCATCGAACGGGATCAGTCGGTACGTTGTGTACCAGTACAGGAACACCGCATGGTTCGCGCCCTGTAGCAGCTGGAACGGGAGTCCGCTCGCATTGTGCCGCGGCAATCCCCCCACAATGCAGAGGGCTTCTGGGTCGACGGTATGTTCCACGTTGTACTTCTGGGCAGCTTCACCCGCAGGTGTAAATGGCAGCTTATAGCCTGGCAGATCCTTGCCAAGGTTCCCCACAGGCTTATCCTTGCGCGATGGAATCCAATACCCGGATAGATCGGGGTGTTGCCCGAGACGCGGCGCTGGCCCCTTCGGCAGATCTGCCTCGTTTCGCGAGAACGGAGAGTTTTCTCTCCCCGTAGGATCGCTCGCCTTCTTTGCCTGTGCCTGCGCGGCCCATGATCCCGCCAGCATTCCCGATAAAAGAGCCGGCAACACATAGTGATGAAATTTCAATTGAGTCTTCAATGAAGACCTCCTCTCAAGAACGTAGACAAGACAGAAAAACATCACCGGCATGACAGGGACTTGCCCGATGAGCGATCCACAGAGCGGATCGCTCATAACGCAGGACCAGAGGATGTGTCTGGCTTAGGTTGTAGATGGGAGATAGCCGGAAGCCGCCCTTTCGAGACAGGCAATCGCAGGCCGCACTCAGCTCAAGTGGCGAGTACGACAACAGCGCGAACAAAGCAGCGTGAGAGCGCTGGGCATGTGCCGACGATAACCCAACCCGCCAGCACGGTCAAGAACCCTACTTGACATACCATCACCGGCAACTTACATTTCAGACATGATTGGCTTCCAATCAACGCAGTGTTGTTGCTCCTTCCACCTCCTCTGAGTGGACGGTAACCCCTGCGATTGAAGCCATGAATGGAGTCGCGCCAGCACGAACGCATATTGTGCCGGAAGCATAGATTTCCATCACAGGATCACAGAAGGCCCGCTCCTCTCTCCGAGCGGGCTTTTTATTTGCCGTACGTATCCAACAAAACACAAAAAAGAGGAAGTGCCATGAAAGCAAGAATCTCTATCCTGCTCGCAGGTGCCATCACCATCAGCGCGGTGCCAGCGCACGCCCACCACTCTTTCGCCGCTGAGTTCGATGGAACAAAGCCCGTTCGTCTCGTCGGTAAGATCACGCAGGTCGAGTGGACCAATCCGCATTCTTACTTCTATGTCGACGTCACAGACGCGAAGGGCGTTACTACAAACTGGGGATGCGAGGGCGCAGGCCCTGGCGCACTGAGCCGGCGTGGCTGGAAAAAGGGTGACTTGAAGCTCGGTGACACCATTGTCGTTGATGGCTACCGCGCAAAAGACGGTTCGCATCTTATCGATGCGCGCCGCGTTACTTTCCCTGATGGACGTACTGTATACGGCGGCAGCCCTGGCGACGGCGGCCCCGGCGACAACGGCACCGACAAGGGCAACCTTCCTGGTACTGGAACGCCGGCTACGAAATAACCAATCCAGTCAGAGACTCCCGAGCCGATTGCCAAAGAACAGGACCTCTAGCGTGCCTTTACTCCAGCATCTCTGCCAGCTTCTCTACGACTCGCACGTCGGAACCGCTATACGCGAGTCCGATTACGCTTTCTCCATCATCGAGTCGGTTCATGTTCTCGGGATCACGGCGCTGGTTGGGACCATAGCGTTGCTGGATCTTCGCATGCTCGGACTCATTCTGCGTCCTATCTCCATCACTCGTCTCGCACGAACGGTCTTCCCTCTCACGTGGTCTGGCTTGGCCGTGATGTTCGTCAGCGGTTTTCTGCTCTTCTGGGCAGAGGCAGCGAAGAACTACTCCAATCCTGCCTTTCGAGTCAAACTGATTCTGCTGGCTCTTGTCGGCCTCAACCCACTGATCTTTCATACCACCATCTATCGCCGCGTCCACGAGTGGGAGGTTCTCGCCATCTCACCATGGCGCGCCCGCGCTGCGGCGATCGCCTCGCTCACTCTATGGAGCGGGATCATCATCGCTGGCCGGGCCATCGCCTATTTTTGATTGTTTGAAAGGCGCCACACAGTCATGTCTCCACTCCTCTGGTTTACGGCGCTTGCTCACTCTCACCTTGGCCGCGTCATGCAGACCTCCAAGTGGGGCTTCGCCATCGTCGAGACCGTGCATTTGCTCGCGCTCGCCATTCTTGGCGGGGCTGTCCTCGTCGTCGACCTCCGGCTCCTCGGAGTCGTTCTCAAACGTGAGTCAACCCGTACCATCGGCCGTGACCTTAGTCGTCTCCTTCTCGGCAGTCTTGTTCTCATGATCCTGTCCGGGATCGCGATGCTCTCTGAAGAAACGCTGAAGTGCTACTACAGCCCCGCTTTTCGCTGGAAGATGGTTCTACTCGCAGCTGCGGTGCTGTTTTATTTCACCCTTCACCGCCGCGCGCTCCTCAATATCGACAGGGGCGAACCGACCCTTTGGGCTCGTGCGGCCGCCGTTATCTCTCTTTCTCTTTGGCTTGGAGTGGGCGTCGCGGGCCGGGCCATCGGCCTTCTTTGAAAGGCGAAGCATGCACCCTCATCTTTTGCATACGCTCGAATGTCAACAAAAGCTCACGGTCTGCTTCGACGGCACCAAAGGTTTACCCGCCAGGGAAGAGTCCCTGACGGGTAAGAGTGGCTCCGATCGGCCTTCTGTCGGCTCACTCCCCGGGCTTATTCGCTCCGTTTGCGGCAGCGGCCAGGTTCTGGCTAGCCTTCTCTTTGAGGAGTTGTTCTATCTTCGCAGTGAACTCCTGCTGCAATTGCTTGTTGAACTCGCCGCTCGCCGGCGAGACGAATCCGGAATGGATCCCCTTCACCAAGCCATCACGACCAACGAAGATGGTAGCCGGCCAAGTATTGAGATTGACCGCCTGAGGCACCTTCTCCCACATCTCAGCGGGTGCGCCCGCGATCAGATAGGTGTGCTCTACGCCGTACTGTTTCACGAAGGCGCGTTCCCGCCCCAGCGTTCCCTGCTGCTCCGGCTCTTCGAAGTCCAGAGCGACGATTGCGAGTCCTTTGTCGCGATACTTCTTGTCCAACTGGACAAGATATTGCGCTTCATCGTGGCAGTTGGGGCACCAGGTTCCAGTCACAATGGCGAGTACCACCTTGCCCTTGAAGCGTGGATCGTCGCTCGAGACCAACTTCCCATTCACATCCGGGAAGTTGAAGGTAAACTTCTCGTTCGGGTCTCGCACGGTCGTATGGGTACATCATCCCTCCAAAAGCAGACCACTGATTGGTCTTTACAGCAGAGACTTATCCAACGCCGCCGCCTGCTAGAGCCAACGTCAGATTCTGCGGCAAGCCAGTCGCTACAGCTCACTTGCCCGTAGTACATCCCCGCTTCATGGCAGTCTGGCGATTGTCGTCGATCAAGAATCGCCAGACTGTTTTTCGAGACTACGGAACTGCGGGCGCTCCAATCAGTGGCTCAACTGGCGTGACTGCCCCTGCCTTGATCCACTTCTCCAGGACAGCTATATCTCGATCCGAGAGTTTTTGTTTGGGAGGCGGCGGCATCGGCATAGAAGGCCCTCCGGGCCCCTCGTAGTGTACAAGCTTCACTAATAGGCTCGACTCTGGCTGCCCGTTTACGATAGCTGCGCCGTTGCGACCACCCTTGAGCATCAACTCGCGTGTGTTCATGTTGTAACCGCCGCGATGGTTGGATCCGCCGTGACAGCGGTAGCAGTTCGCCTCAAGGATCGGCTTTACCTTCTCGCTGAAGTAAGCGGGGTTGGAGGGATCGTCTTGCGCGAGCACTACTACCGGTGTCGAGTTGATGCCCGCCAGGCATCGAACTATCGCGAAACTACCAGCCACTGCCAACGCCGCGCCGAACTTGGACTTCATTCACTTCTCCTTGCTTCCCTGTTGATCCGTGCGGAGTGGCCGCTCACTTTGTATCTCTTGAGGCCACACATACTGTTTGTTTTGGGTACTCTATGGCTGTGTCATAACAGGAACCTAAGGCTGCAACCCATTTTGCGGCTAACCGGGTTCAGTGTCGTGAAGGTCCCGGCTCCTTGCGATACAAGAACCTAGTCTACAAACGGCTAGCAGGATAGCGCACAACGAAACCCTATGTTCGCGGTTGAGCTATCCGGCGTGTTCGCGGTGCGTGCGCCGACGCGGTAGCGGTTGCAGTAGGACTTGTGACACAGGAATGAGCCGCCCTTCATGAGGCGTCCCTTGCCGGTGGCGGGCCCCCTCGGATTCGTCTGATCTGCCGTGCGATGGAACGCTGCATCGAACCAGTCGGCGCACCACTCCCACGCGTTGCCAGTGATGGAATATAGACCGAACCCGTTCGGCGGGAACGCTTCCACGGGGCAGGTGCCGGCATAACCGTCGTCGCCAGTGTCCTTCTTGGGAAATTCGCCCTGCCAAATGTTGCAGCGATGTTCGCCGCCCGGCCTCAACTTGTCACCCCAAGGGTAAAGCTTCTGCTCCAGCCCGCCTCGCGCCGCGTACTCCCATTCTGCTTCTGTCGGCAAACGCTGGCCCGACCACGCGCAGAACGCCTGCGCATCGTTCCAGCTGACATGCACCACGGGATAGTCCTCGCGTTTCTTCACGTCGGATCCAGGACCCTCAGGCGCATCCCATTGCGCGCCGGGCACCTTGCACCACCACGGCGCCGCAGCCACTGTATCCTCCACCAGCGCCGCATAGCGTCGCTTCGGGATGTGGCTCCAGAACACGAATGACCATCCAAATCGCTCGGCCTCCGTCTCGTAGTCCGTCGCCGCAACAAACTTCCCAAACAGCGCATTCGTCACCGGGTAGCGATCCATCAAAAAGGGATCGAGCGTCACCGCCCGTACAGGTCCTTCGCCATCACGCGGAAACCCTTCGGGGTTGTCCGTACCCATCAGAAATGTTCCACCCGCCAACGGCACCATTCGCGCCAGCACATCCTCTCGCGGCTCCTGGACTATTCGCATTTCCGAAACGCCTGGAACTGCGCCCTTCACTATGCTTGGCGAGCAGCCGCAGCATTGTTCGCCCTTGGATATCTTTCCCGTCATCGCTCCATCCTGCCCTTCAAACAAGCAACTGAAACCGTACAAAGTCCCGCCAGCCGGACCTTCCGGCAGGCGGGATGTGAACTGTGTTGCTCTACTTCAACTGCACGGCGACACTTTTGATCGTCCCAGTAAAGCGGTTCGGTGAGTTATAGTCGGTGCTCACCGGCGATCCAAGATCGCGGCCCACATCCAGCGTCTCCGCGCCAGCGCCCATCACATTCGCAAACGTTTCCGTCCGTTCTTTGCCATTGACGCTCAGCCGGACCGAACCTTCGCGCGGACCACGAACAACGAATGGCCCGCCCGTTGTTGTATCGAAGCCAGACGGCGTGACCTCTAACTCCACATGAACCGACCCCAAAGGCAACTCCCCGGTTGACACGATGCGGCCCGTGCGGTGGCTGAAGGCGTTCGACTCATAGATCACGTGCCGATCCTTCACATACAACGTGAACCCGCCATACCGACTGCCTTGCGCGAGAATCACCCCATTTGCCCCCTGCGCTGGAACCTCGAGCTCTGCCGTAATCTCATGCGGGCGCCCCACGATCTGCGGCGCCACGCGTACCGGCAGACGTTCCACTCCTTCGCGATAGACAAACATGGTCTTCCCCGCAGCGGGCGAAGGCGGCGGTCCCTGCGGCGGCACCAGCGGATATGCATTGTTCCGCTTCGCCTCAGCATCGAACAGCGCCTCCAATTCCTTCAATTTCTCCGGATTCGAAGCTGCCAGATCGTGTGCCTGACTGTAGTCGTCGGTCAGGTTGTACAGCTCCCACGGGTGGCGATCTAAATCGTTGTGAGGACCCGCCGAAAAAGCATTTCGCGGATCCCAACTAAACGCATATCTGTTCCCTGCCCACCATCCATCTTTGTAAATTGCCCGATTGCCATTCGTTGCGAAGTACTGCACAGTGTGACGGCTGGGCGCCTTCGCATCGTCGAATGTATACGCCAGGCTCTCGCCCTCCAGCGCCGTCTGTTTCACACCGTTCACCTCGGCTGGCGGCTTGATTCCCGCCACCTCATATATCGTCGGCGCGATGTCGTTCACGTGCTGAAATTGACTGCGCAACCCACCCTTGTCATGTATACGAGCAGGCCATGAAATCACCATTGGATCCCGCGTGCCGCCCAGATGCGAGGCGTCTGTCTTTGTGCCCTGGAACGGCGTGCTTAACGCCCACGCCCAAGCCGCTGCATAGTGATTTTGGAAGACCTCGCTCCCCAGTTCATCGCTGATCTTCAGCCTTTCCTCAATAGTTCCCCGTTTGCCGTCGGCCTGCGTCAGATCTGTGCCCAACAGGCCACCCTCCGCACTGCCGCCGTTATCGCCATAGATCTCGAACACGAGCGTGTTCTCGCTCTTGCCCTCGTCTTTAATCGCCTGCAGCACGCGGCCCACTTCAAAGTCCGTATGTGCCGCAAACCCAGCGAAGACCTCAGCCTGGTGCGCCAGCAGCTTCTGTTGATCCTTCGTCAACGAATCCCATGCGGGCAGTCCCTCAGGACGCGGAGTCAGCTCCGCGTCCCGAGGGATAACCCCAAGCGCCTTCTGCCGCGCAAACGTCTCCTCGCGCAGTTTGTCCCAGCCCTGGTCAAACTTGCCCTTGTACTTTGCAATCCACTCCTTTGGCACCTGCAGCGGCGTGTGCACTGCACCCGGTGCGAAATAGAGAAAGAACGGCTTCTCCGGAGCCACCGCATCATGCTGATGCAACCAGTTGATGGCGTGATCCGCAATATCCGCAGTGAAGTGGTAGCCCTCCGCAGGCGTCTTGTTTGGCTCTACCGGCACCGTATCGCGGAAGATCCGCGGGTAGTACTGATTGTCCGCACCGGACATGAATCCATAGAAATGCTCAAATCCCAGCCCCGTGGGCCACCTGTCGTATGGACCCGTCGGGCTCACCTGCCACGTCGGCGTGTTGTGCCATTTGCCGAACGCCGCCGTGTTGTAGCCGTTCTCCTTCAAGATCTCCGCCACCGATGCGGATGCTTTCGGCCAAAGCGTGTTGTATCCCGGATAGCCAGTGGCCGCTTCCGCTACCGTGCCAAAGCCAATCTCATGGTTATTCCGCCCCGAGAGCAATGCGGACCGAGTCGGTGAGCAGAGTGAATTCACATGAAATTCGTTGTAGCGCAGGCCAGACTTCGCGAGCGCTTCAAAGTTCGGCGTGTTCGCCGGTCCACCAAACACCGATGTTGTGCTGAACCCCGCATCGTCGATCAGGATCAGCACTACATTCGGCGCTCCCTTGGGTGCCTGGGTCTCGGCAGGCCAGAACGGCGCCGCATTGGCCGCGTTTTCCGTCGCCGGATTCAGCACCACCGGCTTAGCCGTCTGGGCATGCAGCCATACCGTGGACGTCAGGGCCACCGTTGCCAATCGTGCAGTCTGCTTCCCTGCAATGTGCTTCAAAGACATAGTCTTCCTTTCAGATCAGTTCAAATGCGATGAGTTTGGACTCTTGCTCAGCAGCCGGTGCCAGCCACAAATCGATGCACAGAGCAAAGCCCGGGCATACCGATCACGAGCCGACCGTGAATCCATGCAATGGGATCGCTCGCAGCAACAGGGAGCAGCAAAAAAGAGTGAGAAGAGGGACTGCTGTCTTAGCTACAGCAACAACAAAACTTGGCGCGACAGGGCGTCGACGCATTGGGAAGCAACAGCCGATCCACATTATTTCCGGGCAATGACATGCTATGGCAGAACACTACACCATCTCCTTTCGTGGATCAATCGAGGGGCGGGGCTTCTTGGAGATTACGGAGCGATTTTCGCTCTGTGAACCCTTTGTCCGACTGACCGCCTGATGCCCGTGCGAAGCCAACGTGTTTACCTCAGAGCCCGCAAGCAGGAATGCTCCAGAGCCAAACACCCAACTCGACCCTGCTGGAAAAACTGCGGGCGATGCGCCGCCCGGCTGCACCGAACCCAGTCGCCCGTCCGCATAGATCTGCCGTACCAGTCCGCCCAGCCGCGCTCCACCACCGGCCGGAATACCTCGGCGTCCAGCACCCCGTTATTCAATGCCCACGCCATGGCATACACATAAAATGACGATCCCGAGACCTCTGGTGTCGGGTAGTCCGTCGCATCCAGCAACCCTGACCGCCACAAACCATCCGCGCCTTGCAGTCTCGCTAATGCTGTGGCCATGGCCCGTAGCTTCTCCACATAAAACGCCCGCCGGCGATCTCCCGGAGGCAGCACCCGCAACACGTTCACCAGCCCACCCATGACCCATCCATTGCCGCGCGACCACAGCACCTTGCGACCATTCTTCTCACGCTTGCCCAGATAAGTCGCGTCTCGTACAAACAGGTGCTCCTGCGTATCCCAAAGGTGATCCGCAGTCACGTGCCACTCACGATCCATGTACGCGAGATATCGCTCGTCTCCCGTTTGCGCCGCCAGCCCCGCCCATGCTGGGGGAGCCATGAACAATGCGTCGCAGTACCACCACACTGGCTTCGCCACATCGTCCGGCGTTCCCATCAACTCGTCGAACTCCTCGCGCATCGGCCGCAAGTGTGCTGCATCAGGCGCTGCCTCATTTAGCCGCAAGTAAACCTGCCCAATCGTTTGATCGTCCGGGTTCGTCTTGCGCGGTCCCAACTCCCAGTGAAAGGCTTCGGCCGCCTGGAAAACTACCTCCCTATACCGCGACTCGCGCAGTGTCTCGCCCGCCGCAAGCAGCCCCATGTACAGCGCTGCAAACCACTCACTCTGCCCCGGTGTCGACGAAATCCGCGGCACCTGCCACTCCGCCACCTTCCGCATCGCGGTCTGCACTGCTAGCGGCGTCAGTTCCGTCGATAGCCCCACCGCCAAATACCCAGGATCCTCCGCTGTGTCGCCGGCCACCGATTTCTGCTCCTTTGGCGTTGGTGGTCGAGCCTGAGCAACCTGACCACTACCAGACGCAACCGTGAAGAAGCATGCCAGCGCCCACACGGAAGTCCGCCATGGGCCGCGCATCCTAAGGTTCCCTCGTCTTCCGCCCATCAGCACGTTCACTCTGGCATCTCCATCATCACTTTTTTCGTTGAGGGTGCACTTTCTCGCTCCCGCACATACCGCTCGTTCTGCGCGGCCCACGTTGCACTCATCGCCTTCACACGCTCCGGATACTGCGTCACCAAGTTCTTTAGCTCGCAGCGATCGGTACGCATGTCATATAACTCCCACGGACCATCCTTGCCCTTCGCCACCAGCTTCCAGTCCGCCGTCCGAGATGCCCGGTTGTTGTTGTGGTTGAAGTAGATCGACTCGCGTGGCTGGTGCTGCGCACTCCGGATCGCCGGTGCAAGACTCTTCCCAGGATGATGCGGTCCACCCTGTGCTAGTGACTCGACGTTTCCGCCCGCCAGGTCCACAAACGTCGGCAGAATATCCACGAAATGGCACGGATCCCTGCGCAGCGTGTCAGTTTTGCGAATCCCGTTAGGCCAACTCACCACCATCGGCGAAGCGATGCCGCCCTCGTGCACCCAGGATTTATGCAGTCTAAAGGGCGTGTCGGCTGCCGTTGCCCAGCCCGGTCCTAGCCCGAGAAACGATTTGGCCGACCCCATCGGCGCCGCCATATCGTTCCCGTCTCCGCGAATCATCTCCTCCGCGCTCGCGCCATTGTCGGAAAGAAAGATCACCACCGTGTTCTCGAATACGTCCATGACCCTCAATTGGTTCATCACTTTGCCGGTCTCAGTATCCAGCCGGGTAATCATCGCCGCATGAATCGCCATCTTCGCCTGCTGAAACTGCTTCTGTTCTACCGTCAACGTCTCCCACGGAACCGCACGCCCCAGTTCACCCGGACCCACTCGACTTGCCAGATCTGCTTCGGATAAGTTCCACGGCGGAAACACCTCCGGCTCAAGCGGGGACAGGTCGCAGTTCACCAGACCCATCTCCAACATCCGTGCATACCGCCGCTGCCGCACCACATCCCACCCTTCACCAAACCGGTCACGGTAGCGGTCGATATCGGCCTGCGGAGCCTGCAACGGAAAGTGCGGTGCATGAAACGCTAGATATAGAAAGAACGGATCGCTCTTGTGATTTGCTGCATGATCCTTCAGAAATTCAACCGCATAATCCGCAATTGCAGTCGTCGAGTAGTACCCGCCCTTCGGCTTCGGCAACTGAACTCCGTCCAGCGCATGCTTCGTCTGGGTGAAGAAGCGATTCTCATCCAGCATCGTGTATGTGCGATCGAAGCCCACCCCATGATCGCGCGGCGTCAGCTTCATGTGCCACTTGCCCGAGTGGTAGGAGCGATACCCCCGAGCCTTCAGGTGCTCTGGCAAAAACCGCACGTAGTCGGGAATATTTCCGGGCGTCATCACATCCGCCGCCGTCTGCTGCGCATACATTCCTGTCAACAAGCAGTCTCGCGAAGGCCCACATCGCGCTGTCGAGTACATGTTTGTAAATCGAGCTCCGCCCCTAGCCAGCCCGTCAATGACGGGCGTGTCGATCTCGCCGCCAAAGCACCCAGCGTCTGAGAAACCCATATCGTCCGCGAGCACCACGACGAAATTGGGCCGGCTCGGCGCAGCCTTAGCCAACCGCTGCAAAGGCCTCAAAGCCGAGCCAGCGGTGACCGCCCCAACACTTTGTAAAAAGTTTCTACGATCCATCGTTATCCTTACCCCTGGCAGATGTCGTTTACAGCGCGACCAACTTACGCTCTTGGAGGGCGATTCAACTCCGCT
>Ga0137385_10000571_pt1 | contig 29751 bp, 21 predicted proteins | sample SagtaG_FD_104921 | JGI IMG/M metagenome (GOLD analysis project Ga0137385, IMG submission 104921) | Vadose zone soil microbial communities from Sagehorn Ranch, Mendocino, California, USA - Sage2_R_80_16 metaG | ecosystem: Environmental > Terrestrial > Soil > Vadose zone | place: USA: California... | reverse complement strand
TCGGCATCGTGACCGGCGGCGGCGTGATCTACCATGCCGACGAGCTGACCTATTCGCTGGTCTGCGCTCCGGGGCAGATCCCCCCGGCTGCGTCGATCAAGGACTCCTTCCGCGTGCTGACCGGCTTTCTGCTTGCCTTCTACCGCAGGCTGGGTCTTGATGCCGCCTATGCGGCCGACACCGCTCCCGAAGGAACACGTTTGGGCGAGAGGACCGCCTTCTGCTTTGCCGGCAAGGAGAGTTTCGATATCCTCGCGGGCGGCCTCAAGATCGGCGGCAACGCCCAGCGGCGGCTCAAAGGGGTGATCTTTCAGCACGGCTCGATCCCGCTGCACAACCGGGCCGCGAAGGGGTTGTCGTATATGCGGGAACAGATTACTGCGCATGCCGAGGGGACAGCCGGCCTGGCCGAGTACGGGGTTTATGCCGACAGGGAGACTCTGCTCCGGGAGATGATTGCCGCATTCGGCGAAACCTTTTGTACGAAACTTGAAAACGATACGTTGTCTGAGCGGGAACGGGCGGACAAGGATGAATTGCTGGCGAACCGGTATAGTGCGGACCGCTGGAATCTTGAAGGGGTAACGGAATGAATATTCAGCGCAAACCGGAATGGCTGCGGAAAAAGGTCAATCCGGGTGATCAGAGCGAGATGCGGAGTCTGCTGGGAGAGCTGCGGCTCAATACCGTCTGCCAGCAGGCGCTCTGCCCCAACATCTCGGAATGCTTTGCCTGCGGTCAGGCAACCTTTTTGATCCTGGGGAAGAACTGCACCCGTCTCTGCTCCTTCTGCAACGTGGAGAAAACCGCGCCGCAGCCGGTCGACGGCGATGAACCGGCACGGGTGGCCGAGGCGGTCAGCCGCCTGAAACTCTCCCACGTGGTGATCACCAGCCCGACCCGCGACGACCTGCCCGATGGCGGCGCGGCAATCTACGCCGCCACGGTGGCGGCTATCCGCAGCGCCTCTCCGGCAACGCGAATCGAGCTGCTGATCCCCGATCTTCAGGGGGATGTGCCGAGTCTCGCAGCGGTCGTGGCATCGCGCCCGGATATCATCGCCCACAACGTCGAGACCGTGCCGCGGCTCTATCAGATCCGCAGCGGCGCCGACTATCGCCGGTCGCTGGAGCTGCTGCGCGTCTGCGCCGAAATGGCGCCGGAGATCCGCACCAAATCCGGGATCATGCTCGGGATGGGAGAACTGGAACCGGAGGTATTGCAGGTATTAAAGGATCTGCGGGATGCCGGCTGCGACTATCTCAGCATCGGCCAGTATCTGGCCCCCAGCCGCCGCCATTACCCGGTGCAGGAGTATGTCACGCCGGAACTGTTCGAAACGCTCAGGGTGCAGGCGCTGGCGATGGGATTCAGCCATGTGGAGAGCGGCCCGTATGTGCGCAGTTCGTACCATGCGGGAAAGTATGCTTGAACAGCGGCAGGCAAGGTTGCTCTATCTGGTTTTGGGTTGGGAAGTTTGATCGTAATGTGGCCCACGGATATATGTTTAACCGCCGGATTGCGGCAGCACGGTATGCGGTCTGCTAATTATAATGCTTGTTATCATTACGTTTTCAAAGTAATATCTAAAACATGCAAAATACATTGAAAAGCTACATTACAGAGATGTCCGGAGACCCACTCCGGCAGTACATCGACGCAAGATCAGTATTTACTGCGCTGGAATCTGCGAATAAAGCTGCCAAAGAAGTTAGAGGCGGCATGATTTGGAGAGAACAGAACGGGACAGACTACTTGATCAGAACTACCACCAAATCGGCACAAACGAGCCTTGGCCCCCGATCGGAGAAAACCGAGGGAATTTATACCGACTTCATTGCCCGAAAAGAACGTTCTCAAGAACGGGTCAGAGATCTTCGTGCCGAAATGACCCGGCATCAGAGAATGAACAAGGCCTTACGGGTTGGCCGGGCCCCGGACCTGTTAATCGAAATCCTCAATAAACTTGAAGACGTTGGACTATCTGAATACTTCACAGTCATTGGCACCAATTCGCTCTATGCTTATGAAGTCGCTGCCGGCGTTAGAATCACATCAAGCGATGCAATGACTACCATGGACGTTGATCTGTTGTGGGATATTCGGAAAAGAATGAGCTTCTCGACGCATATGGACGAACTGGACACCACTTTCCTTGGGTTGCTCAAGAAAGTAGATCGTACTTTTGAACGCAGGGACGGGCAGCTCTATACCGCGGTCAACAGCAAAGGATTCGAGGTCGATATTGTACGGAGGCAGGCCAAGGGCGTAGATCCCCATCCGGTGAGGCTGACTGACAACGATGGCGAGCTGTTTGCCATAGAAGCGGAGAGGTCTGGAGTGTTACTGGATCGTCCGAAAACGTCAGAAATAATCGTGTCAGTTACCGGCAGGATGGCGCGTATGAACACCATTGAACCGGAGGCTTTCGTAAAAATCAAGCGCTGGATCGCCACGCTTGACAGCAGGGATCCTTTGAAGCGCCGGCGAGATATGCTGCAGGCTGATCTTGTCGATGTTCTTATCCGGGAGTATTTACCTCGCACTGCGGCAATTTGAGAACCAAATGACCGATAAACAACAGCAAGGCGGGAAAGCTTGGATCGATGCCGCCTGCCTTGATTGAGAAGAGTTCAAATCACCCCATCGGCATCGGCTTCAGATGCCAGATTTCCTCGTTATAATTGCTGATCGTCCGGTCGGTGGAGAACTTGCCGCTCCGGGCGGTGTTGATGATGCTCATGCGGGTCCAGCGCTCGCGGTCCCGGTAGACAGCCGCCACGCGCTGCTGGGCGTCGACGAAACTGCGGAAATCCGCGGCAACCATCCAGGGATCATCAGGTGAGCAGATCGCGCCGATGATCGGGTCGAAGAGCCCGCATTCGAACAGGTTGAAATGGCCGCAGCGGAGCAGATTCATGACCCGCTGCAGATCTTCGTCATGACTTATGACCGCATGCGGATCGTACCGCCGCCGTACTTCATCCACCTCCTCGCTCGTCAGGCCGAACATGAAGAAATTGTCCTCGCCGACCTCCTCGCGGATTTCGATGTTCGCGCCATCCAGCGTGCCGATGGTGACCGCGCCGTTCATCATGAACTTCATGTTGCCGGTGCCGGACGCCTCCTTGCCGGCGGTGGAAAGCTGTTCCGACAGGTCGGTGCCGGGGCAGATGACCTCCATGGCCGTCACGCTGTAGTTGGGAAGGAATGCCACCTTGAGCCTGTCGCCGACCAGCGGATCGGCATTGACCACCTGGGCCACGTTGTTGGCCAGCTTGATGATCAGCTTCGCCATCGCATAACCTGGCGCCGCCTTCCCGCCGATCAGCACGCAGCGGTCGGTCCACCCGGCCGTGTCACCCCGCTTGATCCGGTCATAGAGATGGATGACATGCAGGATGTTGAGGAGCTGGCGCTTGTACTCGTGGATCCGCTTGACCTGGACATCGAAGAGCGCTTCGGGATTGAAGGCAACGCCGCATTTGGCCTGGACGAGTAACGACAGGCGCGCCTTGTTGGCCTGCTTGACATCGTGCCAGCGTTCGCGGAATCCGGGATCGTCGGCGAGCGCGGCAATGCTGCTGATCTGCTGCAGGTCGGCCACCCAGCCATCACCAATTTTTTCGCTTACCAGCCTGCTTAATTCCGGGTTGCAGCGTGCGATCCAGCGGCGCGGCGTCACCCCGTTGGTCTTGTTGTTGAATTTGTGCGGCCAGAGCTCATAAAAGTCGCGGAACAGCCCCTGAACCAGCAGCCGGGAATGCAGGGCGGCAACGCCGTTGACGGAAAAACACCCGGCGATGGCCAGGTATGCCATCCGCACCTGCGGGACGGCACCCTCTTCGATGATGGACATGCGCCTCATCCGCTCCGTATCTCCGGGCCAGCGGCTGGACACCTCGGTAAGGAAGCGGGCATTGATCTCCAGGACGATCTCCAGGATCCGGGGGAGCAGCTGGCCGAAGAGCGGCAAGGGCCATTTCTCCAGCGCTTCCGGAAGCAGGGTATGGTTGGTGTATGCCATGGTACTGCTGGTGACCTCCCAGGCACGGTCCCACCCCATCCCCTGGTCGTCCATCAGAATCCGCATCAGCTCCGGCACGGCGCAGCTGGGATGGGTGTCGTTCAGCTGGAAACAGTTTTTGGCGGCAAAACTATTGAAGTCCCCCTTGTGCACCGTCACCCAGCGTTCGACAACATCCTGCAGACTCGCCGACGCGAGGAAATACTGCTGGCGGAGACGGAGGACCTTGCCGTTTTCGCTGGCGTCGTTCGGGTAGAGCACCATCGTGATGTTTTCGGCTTCGTTCTTGGTGGCTACCGATTCGGCATAATCACCGGCGTTGAATTCTCCGAGGTCAAAGACATCGGTGGCGGCGGCTTTCCAGAGGCGCAAGGTGTTGACCGTGCCGTTGCGATAGCCGGGGATCGGGATATCGAACGGAACCGCCAGCACATCACGGCTGTCGACCCAGCGAACACGCAGCTCGCCCGTCGCGGTATGATAATGTTCGGAACGGCCTCCGAAGCGGACGCGCTGGGTATATTCCGGCCTCTCCTGCTCCCAGGGATTGCCGTCACGCAGCCAGTGGTCCGGCTCCTCTATCTGGCGGCCATCCACGATACTCTGACGGAACATGCCGTATTCATAGCGGATGCCGTACCCCATGACCGGCAGCTGCAGCGTTGCGCAGCTGTCCAGGAAGCAGGCCGCCAGGCGCCCGAGCCCTCCGTTGCCGAGCCCGGCATCGATCTCGGCGTCGGCCAGCTCTTCCAGATTGATACCGAGCTGCTGCATCGCCTCCGTCGCGGCATCGGCAATGCCGAGGTTCAGCATCGCATTACCGAGCGTACGCCCCATCAGGAACTCCAGTGACAGGTAATACCCCTGTCGGCATCGGGACTCAACGTAGCCGTAGCGGGTCATCCTCCATCGCTCCATCAGCCGGTCACGGACTGTCAGCGCCAGTGCCTTGTAAAAATAATCGGTTGAATGGCAGTATTTATTCTGGCCGAGGCTGTAGGTGAAATAGCGCCGGTAATCGTGAATCAGGCCCGGAGCGTCCAGCGGCAGCGGGGGGAGCTCCGACAGGCCGGGAGAGCTGATTTTGGTGCGTTTCTTCTTGTGGACCATTCCTGCCTCCTTCGCGGCATAACATGTGTCACGGTACAAATGAATTGTTTCGCCACCAAAGCGTACACGGTTTTGTGGTTGAAGGCAATTTTCACGAGTGCCTGTTCAGGTTGTATAGCGGAACAATACATAGATAGTGGAATTTTAGCGAGTCGATGATATTCTCTTTATTGAGCGGCAGGATATTGGTAATAATATGGAATCGGACCGCGTTTTTCCCTGCAGCTTGTTGACAATTTTTTTTGCGGAGTTTGTGGGCAATCGACATGAAAAGCAACGTGAACAATACCGGACTGGCCCTGACCAGCCTCATTTTCTGCCTCCTCCTGTTCGGACCCATCCGGGATACGGCCTCTGCCGAGACCCCTCAAGGGGCCCAACCGAGTCAGGCTCCGGAGCGCGAATACCACACTCCCCTGGCTGGAGAGCCCGCCAAACTGGAGGTATTAGGCCGGACCGTCGTCATTCCGGGCCGCAACCGGGACAACGCCGCCGCCCTGGTGCTGGGGACCATCTATTTCACCCCCCAGCTGGCGGAACAGGTCCTCCTCCCCCTCGGGGCCTTTTACTGGAAACACCGCTGGGATGATACCCGCTTTCGGGGGATATTCAGCGTGCTGGTCAACGAGACGGACATCTCCAGGACATTCAATCAATGGCAGCTTCTGGGGCACCTGGACAACAATACCGTCCCCTTCCCGACGGCGGAGATTGCCGGTGGCCAGTCGGTAAAGCGGACCTCGATAATAACCGGTACGGTGAGCGGCCGTCTCGGTGCGGGGCTGAGACTGCCGGTTGCCCCCCTCCAGTCTGAAAACGATCTGAGGCTCCAGCTTTTCTACCAGGACACCTACCTCTACTCCAAAAGGGTCGCGGAGTCCGGACTGACCGTGGCTCTCCCCCCTGATACCCTGGTGCATGGCCCGCTGCTCAGGGTGCGTTATGACGGCCTGCGCAGAAACCTGCTGGAACTCCCGCACAGCGGTACGGCTGCCGGCATGGACGCCGAGTTTATGCGCCGCGACCGATGGTCCGACGCAAACTACGGCGGGGCCGTCTTCAAAGAGAAAGAGACGCGGGATTACATCAAACTTTCCGGCTATATCAATGCCGCAATGGGCATTCCGGGCCTCTCCGAGAAAAATCGGCTTCTCTTGAATTTCTACGGCGGCTTTGCCCCCTACGGGACCCTCGACCGGTTCTCCGCCTTTCGTATCGGCGGCGGCCCGCTCCCCAGCGAGAGCGATGATCTGTACCGGCAGGTCTACCCCGGCGCGATGTTCAACCAGTTTCCCGCCTCCGACTACGCGATCGGTTCGGCCGAATACCGGCGGGAACTCCTCTTTTTCCTCTTTCTCCACCTGCGTGGCACCTATGCCTGGGTAAAGCGCGACGTCTTCACCACGACGCGCCTGACATCTCTGGAAAACAGGGGCGAGGCGGTCTCCGCCGCCGTTACCAGCGGTTTTATTTGGGATTCCGAACTTTCTCTGGAGTACTCCTACGATACCAACATCCTGCGCAATGGCGCCGCGGGGAGCACCATCACTCTTCTCTGGTCAAAGGGGTTCTGATGCATGTGCGATCGTTGCCTTTGCGCCTGATCACAACTGTTTTCCTGGCGGCGCTGGCAATTTTATCGCCAGCCGGGACCATGATCAAGGCCGCGGAGGCAGGGCCGCCGCCCGAGCCCGCAGCAGCGCCAACCGGACCAACCGGCTCTGAGCCTGCACCAGATACGACCAAGCCGCCGGAGCCTGGTACCGCACCTAAAACCTTACGTGAAAAGATGACCGCAATCGGCAAGACCATGGATGAGACTCACGAAAATCTTGAGTTCGTCATCCTCAATCAGGTTATTCGCCTCGACAAATTTTTCGGCAACGCCAAGTCAGAGCAGCAACAGAAGAACGAATACGATCTTCGCTGGAGCAACTCGGTGCGAGTAGAAAAGGGCGGGCATATAAGATTGGGCACGAACGTGAGAGCCAATATCAAGCTTACAAGGATCAGTGAGCGTTTGCGGCTTTCCGTATCTGGGGGGGACGAGCCGGAACCGCTCTCCCCACGTCTGCCTGAAGACCCCGGCAATCCCGGCTTCGACCGGACCACGCTGACCAATACCCGTCTTGTCAACACCGAGCTTCGCTACGGGCTGTTCCACACACCCTCCTCGGACCTGTTTCTGGGCGCCGGGGTTCGCCTCGTCATCCCGCCGGAGGCCTTCGTGCGAAGCCGCTACCAGTACACTCACCATCTCAGCGACCTCACCCTTGTCCGGTTCGGGGAGACGCTGTTCGTAAAAAATCCCGTGGGCCCCGGGGAGACCACCGAGGTCGACCTGGAACACTCGCTGAACCAGAAGACGTTTCTCCGCTGGTCCAACTCTGGCACGATTTCCTATGAAATCTCAGGGATGGAGTGGGGAACGGAACTATCCCTCATTAAGGAGCTATCTCCCAAAAGTGCCATAACCGTGACCGGGGGTGTCTATGGCAACACCAGCGTCAATGACTGGGTGACAAATTACCGGGTCCTGACACGTTATCGCCGGAACTTCCTGAGGCCCTGGCTTTATTACGAAATAGAGCCCGAGATGTCCTGGCCGCGGGTCGCCGACGGGTACTTCCCCACCAGCTTTGCCATGACCTTTCGCATCGAAATCCAGTTTCATGATACCGACACCGGAATGACGATAATATCCAGGCCGCCATGATTAACGGAGAGGGGGGAGGCAATGGTGAGTAGACATGCTTATCCGGGCAGGCTTTTAAGGTATTTTACCGTGGTGACCGGTCTGGTGGTTTTCCTCTGCATGATGACCGTCAAACATCCGGAAGTCCTTGCCGCCAACGGGCCGAAATATGGCGGCACCCTGACCGTGGGGGTTGATCTCGAGTTCCGCGGTTTCGATCCGCTCAGGGCGGCATACCTGCAGTTCGGCGACCGCTGCGCCACCTCGGCGATAGAGGAGCGGCTCTTCGACATGGATGAGAAAGGGGAGCCCGTTCCGGAACTCGCCCTTGCGGCCATACCGTCGCAAGACGGGAACAGCTGGACCATCGAACTCCGCCAGGGGGTCTCCTTCCACGACGGGACACCGTTCAACGCCGATGCTGTGGTGGAGCATTGGCAGCGAATGCTTGATCCGAAGCACAACTTCTCCGGAGCGAGATTTATCGAGCCGATCCAGGCGGTGACCAGGATCGACGACCATACCGTCCGTTTCACCCTGAAGCACCCCTGGGCCGCATTCATGGCCATGCTCAGCTCGACACAATGGACCGGAGCCTATATACCTTCACCCAAGGCTATCCGTGCGAATACGCAGAACAAAGCCCCGGTCGGCACCGGTCCGTTCATCTTCAACGAGTGGCTGGCCAATGACCGTCTGGTGGTGGTTAAAAACCCCAACTACTGGCGTAAGGGAATACCGTACCTGGACGGCATCATCTTCCGTCCGGTACCCGACATGCAGAACCGCTTTTCCGGTCTGCTGTCCGGCGCGAACGACGTCATTCTGGCAGACCGGGCCACCCAGATCATCAAGGCCAGGAGCGACAAGTCGCTCAAGGTCTACAGCGCCGACGCGAGCGGTCCATACACGTTCATAATCAACACCGCATCCCCCCCCCTGGACGACGTCCGGGTACGCCGCGCACTGGCCCATGCCTGGAACCAGGATTTGTACCTCAAGTCGATCGACAGCGGGCTCCTTTCCGTGGCAAAGGAGCCGTTCGGCGGGACACAGCCGTGCGGCGACTGCGGCTATCGCGATTATGATCCCGCATTGGCGAAAAAGTTGCTGGCCGAATACGGGAAACCGGTTACCCTGGAGCTTCTGGGGAACGACACTCCGCAAAGCCGGGAAGAGGGAGAGATCATGCGGCGGCTGTTCAAAGAGGTCGGCATCACCTTGAAAGTCACGCCCCTGGCCGAAGCGGCACTGGTCAAACGGGTCATGGATGGCGACTACCAGATCTCCGGCTGGAGGCTGATGGATCTCCGCGACATGGGGCCTTATCTCAATACCTGCCTGCATTCCAAGGGAAGGCTCAACTTCAGCCACTACCTGAATCCCGCGATGGACGAACTGCTGAATACCCAGCAGCTGAGCACCGACGAAAAAACGAGACAGCGTGCGCTTTGCGAAGTGGCCACCCTGATCAATGAAGACGTGGTCTACCTGTACGGCGGCGGCCGGCGTTTCTACGTGCTGGCCAAAGCGGGCATCAAGGGGATAACCAGGGTCGATCAGGGGGTCATCCGACTGGGTGAAGCCTGGGTGAACGGGAATGGCGCCGGGGAGAAAAAGCAGAAGACGCAAAAACCCAAAAAAAAGGCGCGGCGCTGAAAGCCGGAACGTTTGAATGACAAAGCCCCATGCCGAAAGGCATGAGGCTTTGTTGCTTGAACTGACCGGTTGCCGCCGGCTTCCTATTTTACCATGGTGATGGAAGCGGTACCGTTTTCGCTGCTCAGGTCTATGTTGAACTGGCTCCCCGAAATAACCGCCTTGCCTCCGTCCCATCCCAGGACGATGACATCATAGTAGGCGCCGGGAAGAGAGGTCGCAAGAGTGCCGCCCGGCAGGTTCGGAATCGTATAGGACCCGCCGCCGCCCGCCAGGAGCGCATCAACCTGATAGCAGTCGATGATCAGGCCGCCGGAGGTGATGAAGAGGTACCCCTTGTTCAGGCTCCCCGTCGTTGCCGCCGGAATGGAGATGGCGGCATCGATGCTGTTGGCGCCGGGAGCGGCTGTCAGAGCGCCGGGGGTAAAGGTTACCGCTGTTTCGGCCGCGCCGGACACGTTTACGCCGCCCGAGCGGCCGTACAGCACCGCTTCGGTAACAGCGAAGTAGCTTCCGGGGTTGGTGGTAGCATCGATGACCGGCCCGGCCAAGCTCCCGCTTGAAAAATCATACACCTCTATTGCCGTTACGGGCAGATCAATCGGCGTCGCAAACTTTCCGGTGTAGGGGTTCAGGTGGCGGGTGTCGACGACAAAGGGGACCGGGTCCGTGACAAGCGTCTGGTAGAAGTTCAGCCAGGCGCCGGAGGGATGCATGGCGGCGGCAAGCTGGGCGCTGAACTCGCCGCTCGGATTCATGGTGATCGTGCCCAGGTTCACGGCGCCATCTGCCAGGCTGGTCCCCTTGTGAACCTTCACGTTCTTCACGATCACGGTCTGCATGTTCCGGCCGCGCAGGAGAATGTCATAGACGGCGGTGCTGTTGCTGCCGAAGACCGGCAACGGATAGAGGTTGAAGCTGCCGTCGGACTTGTCATTAGTGGTAGTCCGGCGTACAACCCGGCACTCCCTCCCCGCAACTATCTGTTCCGCCTTGACGGATAAATAGGGGGTGGAATGGTTGCTGAACACAACCTTCCCTTTGACCGCCCCGGCCGCGCCCATGTCGAAGACGCCGAGCCGCGGTTTAAGGATGCACTCGATCTGCCCCTCCGGATAGACGTCCAACATATCGTCCATGAGATTGAAATCAAGGGCCAGCCTGTTGTTTTTTCCGGCCACCACCACCAGCGGAGTCTCGGGAATCAGTTTGATCCCTTCACCGCTGTTGGGGATGCGGATCGGGGCGTTCGAACCGTCATCGAAGGTCGCCTGGTTATTGTACAGGAGCCCCTTGGCGACGGCGGACCGGGCAAGGGTTTTCTCTTCGGTGGGTACCAGATAAAGCCGGATCTGCCGGTATGTCCCGACCGGGAGGGCGACTCCGCTGAAGAGCGGCAGTTTATCCGCGGTGGTGTCCGCGTACAGCGAACCGTTGGTCAATTGCGCCAGGTCGATGGTGACCGGGTTTGCCGACATGTCAAACTCCCGCCAGCCGGCGGAACTGTTCCCGGCGTCGGGGCTAGCATGGAAGGCGATCTTTTTCACGGTGATATACACATGCAGGTACTCGATAGACGGTGCATCCATCAAATCAACATCCACGGTGCCGTACGGCTGAACCTTCGACCCGGTACACCCCGCCAGCGCAAAAGCCAAGGAAAATAGCGCTGTTGCACGGCACAAAAACCTTCGCATCGCTTTCATCTTGAATCTCCCTTCCATGGCTGGCAGCCGGTAAAGCCATCAGACATGTATTTTCGGCCATATCCGGCGGGTAGTATGCCGGCCCATTTACTGCGCCTGTTCAAGTTCCAGTTTGGTAGCGATCAAGGTAGTTCCGGAGATGGCCCCCGTGGCCTTGACTTCGGCAAGCCCGTCCGTTACCGCCAGGATAAAGGCCGCCGCGCCGTCGATCTTCGTATGATTTCCGGTCCTGTTGTCACTGAAGCTCTGGGTTTGGGCGACAGCGGTGGCATCAACTGTTATCATTCCGATCAGCGTAAAATTCGAACTGGTTATCGCCGTTACCGGTCCCTGGATGAAGGTGACGCTGCTGGCGGAGGTGAGCTGGACCTGGGAGGCCGTGACCTTGTTGGTTATATTGTCAAAGAGGCCGGCAATCTGCAGGTGGTCGCCGGCGGCGATTTTGGTCAGATCAAGTGCCTGGCCGTTGTTGGACACCAGCCGGGTCGTGGCGCTGATGGCCACCGGAACGCCGTTCAGGGTCAGGGTGTTGGCGTTGAAAGCCCCGGCGAGCGCATTACCCTCCAGCCTGACGCTCCTGTCTGTTTCGATATAGACCCTGCCGGCCGCAATGGAGCCGTCCGGCTGGACATTTCCTTCGACTTCCAGGGTGGTCCCGGCCGTAGTGGTTGTCATGGCAGTGCCATTTTGAAATAAAGCCGCCGAGGCGTTGATGGTGATCGCCCCGTTAGGGCCGTTGATGGTGAAGGATTTGTTATCACCGTTCCCGGTCGAGGTCCCCTTGACGCAGACGAAGCTGTTCACTCCGCATCGACGGCGTTTTTCTTCTCGACGCGGGTAGCAGTGACCATGGAACCATCCGCACTCAATGTGCCAGTTACCTCGACGACGACGCCGGCGGCGATATTCGCGCCAATGGTATTTGGTCCCAATGCGGCGGCGGCAAAATTTACCGTGACGCCATCGATAGTGAAGGAGCCACCCGCCGTACCGGCCGCAGCGTTTACAGTCGTGATTACCCCTTTGATCTGGACGGGTTTACCGGGCACGGCATTGTAGTCAGCCGCCTTGCGGGCGACGCGGGTAGCATGGAGGATGCCGGTGCTGTTATCCATGTTGCCGCTGATCTCTAGTTCGGGGTGACGTCCGGCTTGCAGCTCACCATCGATCTCGGCGAGGTCCCTGATGCTTTCGAAGCTGGTGTTGTTCTCGACCTGGATGGTGCGCCCCATGATCGTAAGCGTGCCGGCAGCCGCGTCAACCCCGTTGCTATCCAGTGGCCCCCTGATTTCCGGCTGAAACTCGATACTTTCATATTCACCGGTATCGGCGGCGGCATCAATCTTACCCGAGACCTTGACGATCATGCCGACGCGCAGGCTCCCCTCACCGGCGCTGGTGTTGTTTTCGAATCTGAGCTTGACGCGGTCGTCGGCAAGCCCGGCCTTGCGGGAAAACTTGATGCCGTTGACGTCGACGCTGCCAAAACCAATGATGGTCCCGGTCGCCACCTGGGTGCCGCCGCTGTCGGTCGAGCCGCCGCCGGTGGTGTTGATGCCGCAGGAGGTCAGACAAACCAGCAGGAGCAGGCTCAGCAATTTGGAGTAACACGCTCTGATGTATATTTTTTTATTCATGACAGATCTCCCTTTTAAACGGCAAGGCCATCCATGACACTTTCCGGCTGCTTACCCTAATTTTCATGCATGCTAATTACACAGCATAAAGAATGCCATAATCAGTGAGGCCGTAACACCAGAATGTAGCGTTGGACAGCGGGCGTGGGTTGATGACCCCTGTGGAAAAAATGGTCCCTGACGCAATCCATGCAAAAAAATTGGCAGGGGGAGGTCGGCCATGCAGCGGTTCAAGACAAAGAGGAAGGACTTTACTCCGGAGCGGGGACGGAAACATCGCCAAGCCGCTTCTATTCGTAAATATCCATTTTTGCACCCTTGGCAAATCTGCCGGTAACTATTCCAGTCTCAGGGGAGTCGAACTCGCAACTGAAGACATGATAAAACATCGACAACGCATCCTGAGCCGTAAGCCTGAACAGGAGGTAACTGTTATTATATTTGGTCCATTCTTCTTCGATGTTTTCGGTGGTGATGAATTCGAATACCGCCCCGAATTTATCGCCGACCTTCGACAGGGGACGGATATGAAACAGTTTATTGCGGGCAAGGGGTATTTCGATGACGTTATAGCCGATCCCCCCCTCCACGACAACCGGCTGGATCAACAGTAATTCGGCGACGAGTGAAATCGCATCCCGCTTACCGGCATTGATAACTTTGAACGCGAAGACCGTCTGCCCCTCAAAGACGGTCTTCGCAATTTTTGCGGAAAGTTTCAGTTTCGGTTTCATGCGGTACATCAGAAACACGAAAAAAACGGAGGCGCAAACGGCACTTACAAAACCTGTGATCAGGCCGGTAATGATCATATCAGTCATGATAAATCCCCGTATCACCTGGGTGCACCGTGCTAAAATGTAAGATGTTTTTCATATCGGCAGCAATCATCAAAATTACCCTTACTAATCCGTGATATATTCCCGGGCCTTGAGCGCAAGCGCGTTGAATCCTACTTTTTTGTCTTTTCCGTACAGGTTGCTGCTCAAAATTTCCAGGATTTCTTTCCGGTACATTCGCCGTCTGAGCTCGTAGGCATCGGCTTCATGGCCGACGCCGCAGTAAAGCTTCTTGGCCTTTTCAAGGTTGCCGTTTGCTACCGTCAGTTTCATGGTCAGCTCGCGTACCGCGGCATCGGCGCATTTTTGATCATTTTCCATTTCCTTCGATGTATAGCCATGGCTCTTGGCCCGGCTTGGCATCATCTGCCAGACCCCGATCGCCCCCTTGGGAGAAGACGCCTTGCCGGAAAGCCCGTGGGATCCTGTCTCAGCCAGGGCAATCTCCGCGATGTCGATCGGCATGAAGGGGGTCCCGAGGGTTTTCAGGTAACAGAGGGCGGACAAAAAGCGGGCTCTTTGCGGTTCGGTTCGCAGGGCAAAGGAAGCCGCGATTGCCGGCACTTGCCGTCTCCTCTCCTCCAAGCTGCCTCCTTTCTCCATCACCCGGCGAATTTCCCGGTCAAGTTCCGCTTCGGCAGCAGTCGCCTGCGCTTGCAGTGCCCGCGTATCCTTAATGTTTTCCTGTATGACCCGTTGATTTTTTCCCCCGTCAATATCCATTTCCCAATCGGGGCTCTGTACTTGAGACTGGGAAACTTTGGAAAAAATACTGAATATGACCAGGAGCGATATAGCCGCTATAGGAGGCGCCGATTTTCGCATCTGTATAATCTCCTTTCTCTCTTGATTGTGGTTAAGCGGGACATCCACAAATAAATTACCACAGCTTTTCGGCATTTCAACTTTAGCCGGCTCTCCGCAACCACCGGGCTGACGACCGCTAAGAGAACGGCCGATCTGTTTTTTTGCGGCTGGCCGATTGCGTGGTAAAATAAACAACAAAATACCGATCGCGAAGCCCTGCGCAGCGGATGAGGAGAACCCAATATGGAAAAAAACAGGTTGGCGGCCGTAGATATCGGCTCGAACTCCATTCGTTGCGTAATCGTGGAGGTGGATGAACAGGGAAAATTTCGGGTGCTTGACGACGAGAAGGAGACGGTGCGCCTGGGGGAGGGAATCGCCAGGAACAACGCCATCTCCGAAGGCGCCTGGGAGAGAGCCATGACCGCCCTCTCCCGGATGAAAAAGATCATCGACGGCTGCGGGGTGATCGGGATCGAGACGGCGGCCACGAGCGCGGTGCGGCGGGCGGCCAACGGCGAGGCCTTCATCAAGGCTGTTGCCGACGACATCGGACTGAACATAAACGTGATCAGCGGCGAAGAGGAGGCGGAACTGGCGGCCTTGAGCGCCCAGAACAATATCGACATGGAGGGCAAAAGCTACGCCATGGTCGATATCGGCGGCGGAAGCGCGGAAGTCATCACTTCGCTGGGAAACCATATCGACAAGATCTATTCCCTGGAACTGGGGGCGGTCGTTCTGACTGAAAAGTTCCTTACCGGCGATCCGATCAAACGGGAGGATTTCCTCAGGCTACGCAAGCATATCCGCAAAACCCTCAAGGGAGCTTTTCCCGCCGAGGAAATTCCGCTCCAGTGCCTGCTCGGCTCAGGGGGGACCATTTCATCCATCGCCGCCATGGCGATGGCGCAGAACAAGATGGAATACGGCTCCGTTCATGGCGCCGAGGTTTACCACAACCAGGTAGTACATCTGCTTGCCAACCTGTTGAGTATGAATCTGAAGGAGAGAAGGGAGGTGCCGGGATTGCAGCCCGAACGGGCCGACATTATCGTGGCCGGAGTGGCGGTGGTGGAAGAGCTGATGAGGCACCTGAAGACGAATCTTTTGAAGGTCAATGAACGGGGGATCCGGGAGGGCTTGATCCTTAAGGGGTTGAAGAAGCGGAACCTCCTCCCCGCGGAGAGCAGGCCGAGGAACTGGCGGGATTCAATCCTTGAATATGCCCGGTCCTGTTATCATAGCGACACTCACCCCCTCCACGTGACAAAGCTGGCTTTGGAGATCTTCGATGTGCTGGCGCCCGAATTCAAGCTTGGCAGGAAAAAACGCCAGCTGCTTGAGGCAGCGGCTCTGCTGCACGATGTCGGTTACAGCATCCGCTATTCGGACCACCACAAGCATACCTATCATCTGATCCGGCACTCCGACCTGTTCGGCTTCACGCCGCGGGAACGGGAGATCATCGCGCAGGTCGGCCGTTATCACCGGAAGGCGCTGCCACGTAAAAAACACGACGCCTTTGCCCGGCTGGCAACCAAGGATCGGCTCCTGGTCAAGAGGCTCGGCGGTATCGTACGGCTTGCGGACGGCCTTGACCGCCGCCGCAGCAGCATGGTTACCTCTCTCGATTGTTCCCTGTCTCCATCCGCCTTCCGGATAATTCTCAAGGGGGAAGGCGACGTCTCCGTGGAACTTTTCGGCGGGAGGAGCAACGGCGATCTCTTTGAAATGGCATTCGACAGAAAATTGGTCCTGGTTGCCGCCTAGCGGGTCAGGATACAGTTGCCCCCGAACAGGGAAATGCCGATAAAGCCGCGCAGATCCAGGCGGTGGGGCGACACCAGCCGGAATTTGCCCCGGTAGGTCTTGCCGTTATCCGGATTATAGATGATCCCGTTTTCCCATCGTCCATCGCCTGCAGCGGTGAACCCTTCCATTATTTGCAGGCCGAGCATCGGGCGGTTCTTCAGCGCCGGATCGGGGTTGTTACGGTCAACCTTAGGCAAACCGACCGGTCCTTCCTTTTTGTCGGTATAGTTCGGCTCCTTCAGCCAGGCGATTCTTACGCAGATCTTGTCGCCGCATTTAAAAAACTCCAGTTTCGACTCATCCTCCGGAGTTTTCCAGAGTCCGACGACAGCGTCGGAACCGGCGCCAAAGGCAACGCTTGCCGCCAGCAGAATTGCCGTTAAGAATATCCAGATCTTCATAATTCTCCCGTCGATTATTTTCGCATCAAAATTTGCGCTTGCCCCATGACGTGCTAGACTCTGATTGCCGTATTACATCCAGTTTATATAAACAGGTACCAGCATGTCAACCAACCGGGAGAGTACAGCATGGGTTCCAATGGTGAAGATACCGTTGCATCGTTGAGGTTTCCGGTTACGCTCCTGGTTATCGGTTTTCTTGTTCATTTGCTGCAGGACGTTCTGATTCCGTTTGCCGTGGCCTTTTTGCTGGCGTATGTCTTCACACCGGTCGTCAACCGGCTTGAGCGGCACATGCGTCTTCCCCGCATCATAGCGGTTTTTCTGCTTTTCCTGCTCCTTGCCATCCCGCTTGCTCTGATCATCTATTTCAACGGGCCGGCACTGGCACAAAATATCACGCATCTGGCTGAAAATGCCCCCGATCAAATCACCCGCTTTATTGCAAAACTTTTGGGCTCTGAACAGATAGCGATTTTTGGACAGAAATTCGACGTGCAGGTAGTAGCACCCTACCTGATTGCACGGATACAGGATTTGCTGGGTGCTCCGCTCGGCGTGGCGCAAGTGGCGTGGTCATTAATAAACGCCATTATAGACGCAATTATTACGATTGCGGTTTTCTTCTATTTCCTGGCGGGCGGAAAGGGGCTGATTCATGGGGTACTGTCCCTGGTACCCGCCAATAAACAAGCCCACATGCAGGAGTTAGTCAACAAGGTTGATACTCTCATTGGCCGCTTCCTCCGCGGGCTTGCTATCGTGGTTATTTTCACGGCCATCGTCGTCTGGCTCGCCTTCAATTTCGTGTTCAACATCCCCTATGCAGGGTTTCTCGCGTTGACAATCGGCCTGCTGGAACTCATTCCGCTCTTCGGGCCGATTGTCTCGGGGGTTCTGACAGGCATAGTTGCCCTGGCCCAGGGCAATCTCATGTTTTTCTGCAAGGTCATCTCATTCTATCTCGTTCTGCGCTTCACCAACGATCAGGTGATAAGCCCCATCGTCCTCGGTAAGGCCGTAACATTATCCCCGGTCGTTGTCCTCTTCGCCTTTTTAACGGGGAGTACCCTGTTTGGCTTTCTTGGTCTTCTCTTTGCGGTTCCCGCGGCGGCAATCTTCAAGATAATCCTCGATGACCGGAACAGCGGATGAAGCGGATCCTCGCCCCCCCATGACTCCTCACGCCCCCTGAACCTCCTATTGCTCATCCGGAGACCTTTTCCCCGTTGGACAACAATCAGACACTCATCCCGCGAAACCGCCTGACCGCTTCAGGAATAGCCTCCTCCCGGATATTTCCGAACGCCAGCCGCAGGTAACCCTCCAGACCGGGTCCGAACACCTCACCCGGGAGGCAGAGGATGGCGGCTTCGTCTACCAGCCGTTTCGCCGCCTCGCGGCCGCTGCAGCCGGTGAACGGATGCCGCACCCAGGCGAAGAAGGCGCCGCTGGCCGCGATCCGGAACCGGTTGCCGGGACGCATGAATTCGGCGCGGAACAGGTCGTGGCGGCGGGTCATCATATCCCGGTTGGCGACGACCCAGTGGTCGAGGTTCTCAACGCCGAACTTGACCGCATGCTGCGTGATGCGCGGCTGGCAGACCGCCATGCTGTCCTGAGCCTTGAGGGCATGATGAATGAACTCTCCGGAAGCGGCAAGCAATCCGGCGCGATAGCCGGTCAGGGCGTAGGTTTTGCCGAACGAGGCGATCTGAACAAGATGGTCGCCCCAGGCCGGGTCGGAGAACAGCTCGTGGGGGCGGATACCGCCGGGGATGAATTCATTGTAGGTCTCATCCAGAATCAGGGCGATGTTGCGGCGCCGGGCAAGGTCGAACAGTTCCCGAATCGTATCCGGCGGGGTAATGACGCCGGTCGGGTTACTGGGGGAGACCATCAGGATCGCCCTGGTCCGGCCGGTGATCAGGCTTTCGATCGTAGCGGGGTTGGGGACTCCCCCTTCAGCCTCGACAAAAGGGGCGTACACCCCCCGGATACCGAGGATGTCGAGGGCCATCGGATGATCGAAGTAGCAGGGAGACTGCACGACGATCTCGTCACCGGCACGGCAGAGAGTCACGATCGCCAGCCAGAACGCCTGGCTGGCGCCGATCGTCAGGCAGAGATTGTCCGGCGACAGCGTTGCGCCGTATTTCCTGCCGTAATAGCCGCAGACCGCCTCGCGCACCTCCGGCAGCCCCTCATCCGGTGAGTACTTCGACATCAGCGGATCGCTCAGCAAGCGGGAGAGGTGCTCCGTCAGTTCCGGAGCGGGAGCGTAATCCGGCACCGCCTGGCAGAGATCGACCAGTTCCAGGCCATCAAACGGACGCCCGGCGACCCACCGTTTTACCTCGGAAATAGGGGGGAAGTGGACGCTTGAAATAAGCGGTGACACTATCATACTCATCAGCCACTCCTTCATGTACAAAGTTCCGGGCGCTTCGCCCTGAAATATACCAGAAATGCCCCACCCCGCGTGCACAATTTTCTGTGACTTGAACCACAAGCTGGTAACCAACACTGTTGAACTTGAGACTGCTAATAGAGCGTTGGAATCATCCGGGTACGCCGTCTCCCATGACCTGCGTCAGCCCTATTGGGGATAGTAAGCTTTTACGGATAGCACTTGAAAATCTTGTTGGGAATGTTTGGAAATATTCATCAAAGAGGGAAGAAACTTTAATTGCATTTGGGAAGACCGTATTTAATGAAAATCCAAGGCATATCTGGGCGGAGGGAGAACCAGGGATAGGAGCAACATTCTTTTTTACTCTTTGAACCGCTTACGCAACACCAAACTGATGTAACTCTGCTCTGTTTCTGCCTGCTCATCAATCACGTATTGCGAATACACCTTTTTGTGAGCTTGATTTGCGAAAGTACTGTTCCGGCTTTTGATATTATCATGTGAGTCGTTCCTATCCGTGTTCAGATATCGTATTTATTACACTTGAACGATACAGGCAGGACCATCGAAACGTGTATTGTTCACAAGATCTGGTACAGGAAAGGCAACCATCTGATCGGGCGGAAATGGTTGATATAACCTCTCCAATTCATGTGGGTCATGCATATTACAGTTCAACCAAAGATTGTAACTATCTGACTGAAGAACTACTGGCATCCTATCGTGAATTGGTTTCATTATTTCATTTGCATCAGTTGTGAGGATACAACATGTTTCAAGATCTGATCCATCCTCTGTTTTCCATCTCTCCCAAAGTCCAGCAAATCCCATTACTGAACTGTTGGAAAGACGGACGTAATACGGTTGCTTATGGTCTCCATGTGACTGCCATTCGTAGAACCCTGATGCAGGAATAATGCACCTGTTGTATTTGAGAGCTTGAGCAAACATAAGCTTTTCATGGACAGTTTCAGAACGAGAATTAACAGGTGAACGGACTATCTCTTTGGACCAACTAGGGATTAGTCCCCACTTCATGAAGTCCAGCTTGTTGCGATCTTCAATGTGGCGCACAGTAGCTACTGCCAGACTTGGAGCAATATTATACCGTGGTTCGTATTGTGGGATATCCTGCAAGCCAAATACCTTAGCTATAACTTCTGGGGGAATGTTTAGAGTGAAGCGACCGCACATAACTTTCTCCTTCAGTGGGAACGGAATTTATCTATATGCAGAGTATTGCATGCGATATCAAGTCAACATGTTTACCACAAAGATATTCACTGTCATGATTCAATTAACAAACTCTGCTCCGTAATGTTCAAATAAAAAATATAAACACCGTATTTGCAGCATATATTCAGTTCCGGTTTAAGTAGTTTTTAAGTATGAACTTATAATCAAGCTTGTTGTGTGTTTCGTTCTCATCCAAATATTCAGTATAATATCCAGTAAATACTGGAAGATTGCCAGCAAGAGCCAAATCTTCAAGCTTGTTATTAAGAACGTTATAGAAATTATGAGTTTCGTCTTCATGAATATGTCCACCTAAAGCCCATCCGTAAAAATGCTTTGATACTATACAGTTGATATATCCTTTTACCATACCTTCTCCTCGCCCTACATTGATCATAAAAATTGCATTAAGCATAAAGCGAACCAAATAGTGAACCAAATTGTAACTGACCGTCATAGTTGATGAATCAGATGATATGAATGCAACTCAACACAGATATATTAAATATCTAGGTTGCCAATTAAAGGTATTAATTACATTAATGAGCAAAATATTTGGCTAACTGACCACAGCCACTGATCCTCAAACCCTATCTCATCTGCAGCATCACCCACCTCCAGTAACCACACTCTCGTATTTAACAACTAAGATAACGTTTCACAGAGCATATATGGAAGCCACGATCTATACTCCATCTGCCATGACACATTCTGACCCACAAGTATGTTACCTCCAGAATTATCATCTACAGGGGTGCATGAATGATGCAAGTATGCTGCACTCTACCAAAACCCGATTACAATGATCTGTGCTATGAGGATAAGCAGAGGTTTGGCTATCTAGTCAACCAATTGAGGAAACAAGGACATGATCTGAAGAAAGCGCAGGAATTAGCATATCAGAGGGTAACTTGTGACAGCATACCGTTTGAGCCTGAAGGTCGGTGACATTCCGAGCATAAAAAAAGAAGCAACTCCAAGGTTCCCTCTAACATAAGTTTTTCATTCTTATATTCGGTACTTGTCTTGGTGCTACTTCTTGATTTCAGTATACTCTTCTCAAATAAAAAGACAAGAACTGTCTTCTTAGGACAACCCTTTACATAATCCCTTCTGAACCGCCCATCATGTAAGAAAAACATTAAAACCCGTCATATTAAGCATAATGGGGGCACGCGAGGATTCGTGGGAAAATTGGCAGAAATACCAATGCAGGGGGGACCAGGGGATATCATGCTGTAGCGTTTGACTTAACCTCATGCTTCCTCAGCCAAGCGTCTATTTCAGACTCATTCATCCTAACAGCCTCTATTGATGGGTTTACTGCCTGATATCAGTTTACTTAAGCCTCACGAAACGCACAAGCTGTTGAAATAGCATGAAATAGTTTATCGGTAAGGATTTTTTATCGTAAACGAATTATTCAAATTTATACCCACTCAATATTCCCTGGAGTTGCCCTCCTTATTTTCCACCAAAGATCTTTGAACTCTGTTGAGCCATAAACCCATAATGGCCTGTTGAACCATAAATTTGGAAATTTACAAAGTTATGGTTCAAGTCACATTTTCTGTGACTTGAACCATAAGCTGGTAACCAAAAGAAGCATAAAACGGCACGGAGTACAGGATATTGAGTTGTTTTACTGGGGTACCTACCTATTTGAGGAAGCATAATGTTGCCAGAAGTTCAAAATAGGATTTTCAACCAGCATTGAACTTTCCGCTCCTTGTTGAACCATAAGCTTGCCACTCCGTAATGAGACTTATTCAGTTTTTTGGTCACCCTGTTTTCAAAAACTTACAAAACGCAATTTTTTTATTGATACCACTATCATATATGATATCATGTTATCATATATGATAGTGCGGTGGTGAAATGGAAATAAAAATAGACATAAGCTGTGACGCAGACACTATTTTAAAAATGGAGCTTACACGAAATGGGATGACACATAGAGAGCTTGCAGAAAAAATGTCAAAAATCACAGGCAATAATGAAACCAAAGCCAGCATTGCCAATAAGTTAAGCAGAGGAAGTTTCTCAGCGGATTTTTTTATAAAAGCATTAATGGCTATGGCGAATAAAAGTTAAGTATGTTAAAAAACAATCGCGGGTCTGGGGGGTTAACTTGATTACAATAAAAAGTATTAATAAATTTGACTTTGGAACAGTCCCAATTGATCCATTTTGGAATACAGGTGTTGAAAAAGAGTTGAAAATGCACAGGATTCATGCGTACCCTGCGAAATTCCCATCATTCATAACAACGAAAGCTCTGGGCTATGCGAATCAGCAACATCATGAGGTAAGAACAATTGCGGACATCTTTTGCGGATGTGGGACGACTGCCTTTGAAGCGAGGCGTAACAATATTGACTTTTGGGGTTGCGACATCAATCCCGTCGCTACCTTGATTGCAAAAGCAAAAAGCCGTAAATACCAACAATGGAGACTTGATAGATATTTCGACGCAATTTTAAAGCGCTTTGAATCTACTCCAGTTTTGGACCTTTATTCCTCCGCCAACGAACGATTGCAATATTGGTATTATCGGAATCAGTTTAATGACCTTGCTCAATTAAAGTTTGCGATTCTCAACGAAACACCAGCAAATAGCGATTATAATTTGTTCTTTCTATGTGCTTTTTCAAACATATTGAAGTCAACGTCCGTCTGGTTGACAAAATCTATTAAACCCCAGGTTGACCCGAACAAGAAGGCTGCGAACGTGCTATCTGCATTTAAGGAACAGTGCCGTTTTATGTTTGCCGCAAATGATGAAAGCAATGGGCTTGGAAATGCATCATCTGAAATTGTCACTGGTAGCTTTCTTAACAGCAATATGTCTGTTCCTAAAGTTGATATGATAGTCACTAGTCCTCCTTATGTTACCTCCTATGAGTATGCTGATCTTCATCAACTTTCATCTTTATGGCTGGATTTTGTTGACGATTATCGCAACCTTAGGGAGGGTGCAATTGGTAGTCTTCATCATGAGTACAATTTTTCCCGAGAATGGAAACGGCTGAATAATACAGGGAGCAAGATTGTTTCACTGTTCTTGGATCAGCACAAATCGAAGGCCCGTTCAGTTGCGAAATACTTTCTCGATATGCAAAAAGTTGCAGAGAAGTCATTCGAGATGCTCAATGAAAATGGATTGGCCCTTTTCGTAATTGGAAACACAGAATATAAGGGTGTGCGAGTTGATAATGCAAAACACTTGGCTGAATCACTAAAGTCAGCTGGTTTTAGAAAAGTACAGGCAACAAAAAGAAAAATCAGTAATAAGATTCTGACACCTTACCGGGATGAACTTGGCAAGTTCTCGTCTGATGCAAGCGGGCGAAAGGTCTACAGTGAGGAATTTATCCTGATTGGGAGAAAATAAGATGAGGACGACCAGTACGGTAAGACAACCCGTAAAGCCCAGTGTGGGAAAAGCAGTAAAACTCAGAATTAGACCTTATGCCCGACTTCTAACCATGTTGGGTGAGCAATTGATAAAAAATGAACGCATCGCCCTGATAGAATTAATAAAGAATTCCTATGATGCGGATGCTAAATGGGTAAAGGTTTCCTTTTGTGGTTTTGGCGATGGCTACAAAATCTTGCCTGGTTCAAAGATTGTTATAGAAGACTCAGGGCACGGCATGACGGCCGATATTATTAAAAAACATTGGCTGAACCCAGCGACGCCGGAAAAGAAAATACGAAAAGTCATTAAAGATACAACCGATAGTGGCCGTGTGATCCAGGGGGAAAAAGGCATTGGTCGCTTCGCAGTCTTGAAATTAGGACGAAAAATTGAAGTAATTACTCGTGCTAAAAAGGAAAATTCTGAACAAGTCGTTAAATATGACTTTAGTCAATATGATGATGACTTTTTGACGCATAACGGCAAATCTAAAGAACTATTTATTGAAGACTTGTCGGTTTTGTTCACAAAAAGAACACCACGGGTTATCAAAGACGATAAAATACTGCTTGGCGCTCGCAAGGTAACGCGAGTGCCTTACGGTACACGTATTGAAATTTCAAATTTAAAAGGTAGTTGGACAGAGAAAAAAATAGAGGATATCTATCGAGACATTAGTCGCCTACAATCTATTTTTGTCGAGCAGGCAGCAAAAAGAAACACAGAATTTGAAGTACTTATCTATTGTGATGATGAAAAGCAAGATTTTGAAGAAAAATATTTTGAGAAACTTAATTTTTTATTAAATGAAAGGGCTGTGTTACGAATTGAGAATGGTTTGTTCGACGATAAGGCCTTTTCATTTTCTTTTGATTTGAATGGCCTTCCTATGAGTTTTGACTTATTAGATCCAGCACTAACGGGGCTAACTGTATTTAATAAGCGATTTGGAAAAGCAGGAGAGTTACTGAAAGATAGATCCATTGAATGTGGCCCATTTAAATTCGGATTCTATATTTTTGACTTTAGCTCTAAAGCACCTGCTAAATTTCAACTTGATAGAGAAGATAAATTAAATTTAAAGAAGCACAGGATATATCTCTACCGTGATGGAATAAGAGTTTATCCATATGGAGAACCAGATGACGACTGGTTAAGTATTGATGTAATGAGAGGCACCATAAGTGCTGGCCAATTTTTGAGTAATGATCAGGTTGTTGGATATGTAAATATATCTCAAAAATTGAATCCAAGGCTCAAAGATAAAACAAATCGTGAAGGTCTTATTGAAGAAGGAGAAGCAACCCAGGATTTTATCACCCTTATTCAGTCCATCCTTTTTTATATCAGGCATAAACCATTTAAACGTTACCAAATTGATCTTGAGAGCAAAAAAAGTCAGGACGTCTTTAGAACTAATCTTATACAGAAAGAGTTCGATGAGTTAAAGAAAACCGTCAAAGACAATAAAAATGCTCAGGATATTATTGGCAGAGTAGAGAAGGAGTACAAAGCTGAACGTCAATATTTAGTTCAGCGAGCCGAAACAACTGAAGAATTGGCTGGTGTAGGACTTTCAGTTGAGACCGCATCTCATGACATAATGGCAATTATGGGTAAGGTTTATGCGAACATAGATGGTCTTATACAGGATTTGATGGCTGCTGACGAAATAGATAGTGATTTCGTTTTAAAAGAGCTCCAATCAATTCGTGGTGGTATGAGCTTTATAGAGGCTCAACTAAAAGACATACAGCTGCTATTTAAATCTTCAAAGCAAAAACGAAAATCAATTCGAGTTAAAGAAATTGTTGAGAAAGTTGAGCGTATTTACAAACGGCTGCTCATGAAGGAAAAAATTACTCTGAATATTCAGTGTGATGGATCTCCGCTGATAGCTAAAACTACGGATGCTGTCCTACTGCAGTTACTTCTTAATTTATTTGATAACTCAGTTTATTGGTTGATGCAGACAACCCAAAAGGAAAAAACAATTGTAATAGTTTTGGATGGGAATAAATGTCAAATGACGTTTGCTGATAACGGACCTGGAATAAACAATGATGACTCCCCCTATATTTTTGAGCCTTTTTATTCAGGCAAAGGTGAAGAGGGCCGAGGACTTGGCCTATATATTGCGCGACAATTACTTGAACGAAATGAATATTCAATTGATTTGGCCAAGTTAAAGTCAGAAAAGGTTTTATCTGGTGCAAACTTAATAGTAAATTTTTGTTCAGAGGAGAATTAGATGGATGTGGCTGAGTTGTTCAAAGGGGTTGCAGTTATTATTGATGATGAAGTAGGCTCTTCCAATCCTGCACTTGAAAATATTCTGGCCCAAATCAGAGAACAGAATATCCCATTATTGACCTATAAAGCCATTCCAACTGAACAAACTACCCAACATTTTCAAAACTTATCATTTTTATTGCTGGACTGGCGGCTTATTAAACAAGAAATTTCATCAGGCGATTTGGAAGCAGGCAATACAATCCCAGCTACCTTACAAAGCGTTGAAGCAACTGAACATATTGAGTTTATAAAAACACTCAAAGAGGTTTGTTTTTGTCCTGTTTTCATCTTTACTAACGAAGACAAAGATGATGTTATTTCTAAGCTTGAGGAAGGTAATTTATACACAAGGGATAAACCAAGTCATATATTTATCAAGTCAAAAGCAGATCTACAAAATGACACCAATCTTTTCGATGTGATCCGTTCTTGGTTGAACGAGAATCCATCAGTGTATGTTCTTAAGGAGTGGGAAAGAGAGTACCAAAAATGTAAAAATAAACTCTTCACCGATTTTCAGGATTTGAGTCCTGTTTGGCCGCAGATTATCTGGAAAAATTTCCATGAGGACGGTGGTAATAAATCTCTAGAATTAGGTGAATTGATTTCTCGAAATCTCCACACAAGGATGACGCCATTTGAATTTGATGATGAATTGTTGGATCAAGATGGCGGCGTAGTTGACCGTAACGAACTGCGAAGTGTGCTGGAAGGGGAACGATTTTTGAAAGGACTGCACCCTGATGCCATCTCGACGGGAGATGTCTTTAAGGAATCATATCAAGAAGGGAATACTGAAAAGTACCGCTACTGGCTTAACATTAGAGCGCAATGTGATCTGGTGAGAACAGTCAATCCAATGCTCTACTGTATTCCAGGTGACATTCTGACTCAAAAGGCTAACGGGAAAATTGACAACATTTCCTTCAACAATGGTGAATATCTAGAAAAGAACCATCATGCTATTGTTCCGTTTATTGATGATGGTAAGATAATTGAATTTAAATTTACTGGTTTTGTAATGCGCGATGTAAACTCACTAAGAACTGATAAAATTACGAGAATTGGCCGTTTGCTACCTCCATACATTACAAAAATACAGCAGAGGTATGCTCTTTATCTTCAGCGACAGGGCCTGCCTAGAATTCCTGATGCAGCAATATTTTAGCGAAGGTCATCAAACTATTCTTCACAATTTTTCAACAGCTTCTCCAGGCGACACAGAATGTTGTCAATGCCTCAGGGGTCGTGGACAAGCGACAAACCTGTTCGAAATGCCATCAGCAAAAGTCTTCATATCTGTCGGCGTTGCGGAAGTTGAGAGCCAGCGGTAATCACACTCAAACGGTCCATCTCTGGCTAGGCCATACGTAAAAGGCCAAGGGGGTGCTTTTGGCACCCCCTTGTTATCCAATCTTAAATGGTATCGGATACTATTAATGCTGCTATAGCTGGAGATTTTCCGGATATATTGAATCTGACATTCGGCGAATCGAAGTCAGGCTTCCAGTCGAAACCCATGTGAATTGCAGCGGCAATAAAGGCTCCATTGCTCACATAGTAATCGTCTCGTCCTGATTTTTTGGCCCAGGCCTCCACCATGTGCTTCAGTCTATAGCTGCTAAATGAAGTATTAATTGTCTTCCGTTGATTGCAGTCTTGGAGCCATTCACAGCAAAGACTAAATTCTCGGAGGCCGGATTGTGAAAATGCTTCTCTTTGGTTTAGAAAAATTTCCTTATTTTCCTTTGCAGTCTTCTTCCTGTCGATGTGGAAACTACATCGGATTCCAAAGTCAATCAGGTGTGGCTCTTTTCCAATAGCAGTCAAGAAATCCTGTTTTGTCGGCTTTATTATCTCTCCAAACGTCCTCATCTTCACTTGTTCATACCAATCGTGGAGATACCTACCTTTGTTTTTGCCGACTCTTTTAACATATTTGAAATTCATCTTTGCCCAAGCACAGAGAGCTTCGAATGCTGGGGTTTGAAAAAAAGAAGTATTGGCCTCTGAATAATGGCCCCGTGGTATACCGAATTCATCTGTTATTCTATCGACATCGCTTTCGGAGAATTCCTTGAGATGTATCTCCGTTTGCCACCTTTCACCGTACTTTGCAATGTAGTACCCTTCAGATTTTCCTTCAACACCATTTTCCAAATAAATAATAGAACATACCCCAATATCAACGGAACCATCCATCCCAACAATGTAAGGTCCTGAACTACCAAGAGCGCCATGAAACTGAAGACCAGCAATAGTGGAGGAGTAGAATCTGTTTGAAACAGCCATATAAGGGGGGTCATTACGGTGTATCTTCCAAAGCGAATTTTCAAATTCCGTCACGAGTCGTTTATTATTCCATCTGCCATGCAAAGCAGCATAAGCCTTTGCCGCCCTGCCGTAGCTTACGAAAAACCGATCAAATCCGCTTTTTATGACCTTTAACGTCAGTGGGTCAGTATAAATGCTCAGGTTGTGGCCAACGGTGTCGCTGACACTGTTGGTATTGATCGTAAGCATGTAGCATTGTTCTTGCCGTGTTTCGAACCGGGTTATTTGTGGTTCAGATTCGCTACAGATTTTGTCGCCTGAAAGGAGTTGCGCCACAACAGAAAAAGCCTCTTTTGGAAAGATAAAATTGAGGCTAACGTAAAACCAATCGTTTCCAAATCGAAACGAACTCATGGAAACATCAAGAAAAGGCTCACAGTAAGTCTCACCGTGTTGTTGATACTGGGGTTCTATGCGCATTGAGATTCTTCGTGGGACCAGTCGTGCGTGCTTAGCCTCACCATCCTCAATTTGGGAAAGATCTACAATGACCTTCATATTATGTTTTTTAGCGGCGCTTTCAATAACTGGCACGGCTGTATTTTTTATGTAGTTATCGACCTCATTACAGTGATCTCCACCTGATACGGTATCTTTCAACTTGGCAAGGTATGAATGCCAGTCTCTCTCACGCTCTAGCCTTGAGATAATATTCAGGCAGTCGCTGTGTTTTATCTCTGGTAGTTGGAGTTTAAGAATTGATTGGAGGCGTTTGGCTTTTTTCTTTGCTTGTGTGATGAGGGGAGAAACTGACACTAGTGAATTGGACATGGCTATACCTCCAAAAAGTTAAGGTTAGTTGCCGTCCGGTATTTCGTGTGCTCGCGTTGACGAACCGAACAGCCCTTTTTGGGAGTTCAGCTGTCGTTAGATTTTGGGGAAGAAAAAACATGATCAGTTTGCGGTTGCGAGGAGCTTCACCGTGGCGTTAACGCCTGCGAGCGATAGGACTCCGCAAAGCCCATGTTTTATATATAGAAAAACATAACAGAAGTCAACACTTGGTAGTGTCACTTTAGCTTAGTATTGCGACTACTGCATAATTGTCAACAGTGTTAAATCCTGAACGTCAGATTCAACAAAAGTCTAACTAACTTGTATACAGTCTAGCCATCTTTGAGAATTCACACGAAGTTGTAATATCACCTGATATCAATACCGCATCGGTACCGGACATATTAATACTGGTACACAGTCCTTCGACAGCATTGCGGCCAACGAAATTGGGGTGTATATCCGTGAGCCAAGCGAGTTTCATTTAATACCTCGTTGCACAAACACCAAAATTAGCTCGTAGCGGGCGAAAACCGGTATTCTAACCATGGCCTGATTGATTCAAGCGGTTTGCCCCCATAG